>WBZM01000039.1_pt1 | contig 234929 bp, 198 predicted proteins | sample 5204271 | NCBI WGS metagenome assembly WBZM01 (sample SAMN12344346, study PRJNA552823) | activated sludge metagenome | biome: Activated sludge suspended growth; feature: Nitrification reactor; material: Wastewater; isolation source: activated sludge from nitrification reactor of wastewater... | reverse complement strand
AGGCGGAGTCGCGCGCTGCCCATGCCGCCCCGTACGCACGACCTTGGTCGGCGCGCGATGGGAACGGCCTGTCCTTTGAGCGGCTGGTGGGGAGCTACCGACGCCACCCCCCCAAGATGCCTGCTAGGGCTCGCATTGGCGTTGGCGATCGGGCTCGTGCCGATCGAGGCGCAGGCCATCAATGGAGAGCGCTACCTCGTCTGCCGAGAAGACCGCGAGACCGTGAGCGCGCCCGCGCCGGAGAAGGGGCAGTCGAGCTCGCGCCGTCGCGTGAAGCGGCGCGCGCCGCCGCCGTTGCTCGCGCCCGCACCGACACCCGTCATCGACGTGCCGATGAGCGACCCGCTCCCCTCACGGCCCGAGCCTGGCCGTGAGCCGGTTCGCCTCGCGACGATTCACACACCCGCGCGGCAGGACTTTCGCTGCACCGGGTTCGTTCGGGGCCAGCTCGGTATCCTCGCTGTGCTCTCGGCGCCGCCTGGGACCAGGTTCGCCGAGCACCCGCACACGACGTCGTGGATCATCGACAACATGGAGGCGGCGGGCTCGGCGCGTCTATCGTCCGCCGCGCCCTACCTGCGGCGAGAGCTCGGTCGAATCATCCCGGAGACGGCGCCGGCCCATGTCCGGCTGGACAGGCTCCGGCTCAAGGTCGCGGCCGCGCAGGCGCTCGCCGATCTGGGCGACTTCGACGGTATAGGTCCCGTGTTCCAGCTGGTGAAGGAGCGAGAGGAACAAGACTTCCCCGGCTACTGGGAAGACGCGCTCGAGGCGCTCAGTCGCCTGGATCGAAGGCTGACCGATTCCTATGCGCGCGACCTCCTGGACCGCGCGGCGCGCTCGCCGGGCTTCGACGTCGCGGAGCAGAACCGCGTCAGGCGAGCGCTGCCACTCCTTTCGGACCGCTCGGCGGACGCGGTCGGCGTGCTCACGAGGCTCTCCAGCGCCATCGACGACGATCCCGACAGCCCCGGCAAACACCTCACGTGCCTCGTGCTCGCGGCGCGCATCCGCGCCGGCGACGAGGTGCTCGCGAAGGCCGTGCGCCCGGAGCTCGCGACGGACCTCCGAACCCAACGCGCGGTCCAGTGTTACAGCGAGCTCATGCCGGTGGCCTTCCCGGGTGAGGATCCGTCGGAGGTCGACACGCTCCTCTTTCGTCATCGGTATGAAGAGCTCGTCCGGCTCGTCAGGCGCATCCGAATCGAGCGGCACGGCGGTGCGGACGCGGCTGACCGCGAAGCCGTTGGGAAGATCCGGGCGTGGCTCGCCAGTCGCGCAAAGGAGCCGGAGATCGCGGACGCGGCGTCGCGTGGGATCCCGGCGCGCCGGACGAGAGCGCTCCACCTCGCGCTGGGTGCGGCGCTGGGCGACAGCCGCGCCGAGCGTGACCTGCGCGCGCTCATCGAAGATCCGAAGGACGACACCGTGGTCCCCTGGGTCGCCGCGCGCGTCGCGCTCGATCTGGATCTCGACGGGGCCGCCGATCTCGCGAGCACCCGGCTTCGGCTCGCGCGTTCGGTTCCCACCTCGAGCGTCGCGCACGGAGACTGGCCCAGGCGCGGGCGCGTCACGGTGACCGAGCACGTCGAGGTGATCGACCGGCTCGCGATGCGACAAGATCCACGGTTCGCGCTCGGCTTGCTCGACCTCCAGCCGTTCGCTCGTCAGGCCGCCTTCGAGCGCCTGCGCACCGCCACTGTCGGCTCCCTGACCTGCCCCATCGTGACCGAGGCCGCAGCCGGCTCCGACGAGAAGAGCATCCAGGACGCGTTCTGGGCGCTCTCCGTGCTGGGGGGCGCTTGCCAGCGCCCGATGCTCGCCCTGGCTCGAGATCCGAAGACCCCCAAGGTGGTGCGCGGAATGGCGCTCGAGCACCTGGCCATGATCCGCGACCCGTCGATCGACAAGGACCTTGCGGCGAGCCCGCCCGACGACGACATCCGCCAGGCACGCAGGCGCGCGCGCCTCATCCAGGCGTCGCCCGATCCATTGGCGCGCGTAGACGGGCCGCGTGAAGTGCGCGAAAGGTGAGCTTCAGCGGGCGATACCCCCCGGATGTCCCGCCGAAGTTCGCGTTTCGCGACGCGAGACGCCCTCGCCACTGGTCAGCGCGGGCGGTCGCGGAACGCGCGCACCGCGGCGTTGATGGTCGGGAACGAGCGCAGCTTGCCGTGGGGCTCGAGGAGCCCGCCGCGCGCGAGCCGCAGCAAGGCCCTCTCGTTGGCGCGCGCGACCGCCAGGACGAGGCTCAACGCGGAGAGCTCGGTCACCAGGTCTTCGAGCATCTCGAGCGCGGAGGCGTCGACCTCGCCGATTCCCTCGAAATCGAGGACCACCCACTCCTCGCGGCCGGGGTTCTTCTCGAGCATCAGGCGAAGCCGCTCGCGGAAGCGGTTGGCGTTTGCGAAGAAGAGCGGCGCGTCGAAGCGGTAGATGAGCAGCCCCTCCGTCGGCTGGAGGCCGTATTGGTCGGCGTCGACCCAGCCGTCGAGCTTCTCTGCGTGCGCGAGGATGGCGTCGTGGGGAAGCGCGATGCGCGCGAAGGCGAGCAGCACCGAGGCGCCGACCGCGATCAGCACGCCGTTCAGCACGTCGAACACCATGACGCCGAGCGCGCCGCCGGCGGCGATCGCCAGCTCCACCTTGCTCACGTCCCACAGCCGGCGCAGCCCGCCGACGTCGATGATGGCGATGCCGGCCGAGAGGACCACCGCGGCGAGCGCGGGCTCCGGCATGCGCGCGAGCACGGGGCCGAGCGCCACCAGGCCGAGGACCACGAACGCCATCGCGACCAGGCTGGTGAGCTGGGTCTTGCTGCCGAGCGCGGCGGGGACCGCCGTTCGGCTCGCGCTCGAGGAGACCGGGAACCCGCCGGAGATGGAGGAGCACAGGTTGATGACGCCCAGGGCGCCCAGCTCCTGGTTCGCGTCGACGCGGTAGCCCATCTTGGCGCCGACTGACCGGGCTGTCAGCACGTTGTCGGTGTACCCGACGAGCGCGATCCCGAGCGCGGTCGGCAGGAGCTTCGACAGATCTCCCCAGCTGAGCGCGGGGAGGTGAGGGGTGGGCAGCTCGGCGGAGACGTGCCCGACGACGCGCACGCCGGAGGCCGGCAGATCGAGCAGGACGCTCGCCAAGGTCGCGAGGCCCACCCCGATGAGCGCGCCCGGGAGCTTCGGCGCGTATCGGCGGAGGAGCATCAGGAGCGCGAGCGTGCCGCCGGACACGGCGACCGTCGCCGGCTTGATCTCGCCGGCCCGCTGGACGAGCTCGCTCACCCGCCCGAAGAAGGCATCGGAGCGGATCGCGATGCCGGTCGACTTGCCGAGCTGGCTCGAGATGAGCGTGAGCCCGACGCCGGTGATGTAGCCGACGAGGACGGGCTTGGAGAGCAGCTCGGCGAGGAACCCCAGCCGGAGCAGCGCGCCGGCGAGACAGATGACCGCAACGAGGCCGGCGAGCGTGGCCATGAGCGACCCGTAGCGAGCCGGATCGCCCGCCGCGATGGCGCCGACCCCGGTCGCAGCGAGGATGGCGGTGCCCGGCTCCGGACCGACGCCCAGGTGTCGCGACGACCCGACGAGCGCGTAGGCGAGGAGCCCGAAGAGGACGGCGTCGAAGCCGGCGTTCGGCGGGAGCCCCGCGAGCTCGGCGTAGGCCATCGACTGCGGGATCAACATCGCGCCGACGGTGAGGCCGGCGACGAGATCGGGGCGAAGGAAGCTCCGTTCGTAGGAGAGAAAGACGGAGAGGCCGGGGAAGAGGCGCTTCAGCAACGGCGGCAATCTACCGAATTTTCGAGAACACGGTGCCACCTGGCATCCGTGTCGCATGTTGGGTCCCGGCAGGAGGACGCCATGCAAGCGATTACGCCCGAGAACGCGAGTAGCTCACGCACCGAAGACGCCGAGGAGAAGGAGCTCCGCGCCGCGATCGAAGACTGGCTGGATGCGGTGCGCGCGAAGGACACGCCGCGCGTCCTCGCCCATTACGCGCCGGACGTGATCACGTTCGATATCGCCCCTCCGTTCGAGAGCCGGGGGCGCGACGCGATCAAGAAGCGATGGGAGATCTGGTCTGCCTCGTTCGATGGCCCGATTGGTTACCGAATGGACCGCCTGTGCCTCCGCGTCGCAGGTGATGCGGCGTTCGTCCACAGCATCAACCACATCACCGGGCGGCGGAGGAACGGGGAGAACACCGACATGTACCTCCGCGCGACCGTCGGCTTGCGGCGCGAGCAGGGCCGCTGGCTCGTCGTGCACGAGCACGTGTCGGTGCCGATCGACATGGACACGCTCCGGCCCCTCTTCGGCGTGAGGCCGTGAGACAGGGCAAGCGTCGGCTACGGCTTCTTCACCTTCATCACCCGTCCGTCGAAGCCGTTCACCCAGAACACGTGGGTCGCGCTGGTGGCGATGCCGCGCGGGCCACCCTGATCGGTCGCGAGGACGGTGGGCGCGTCTCCGCAACCAGACAGCGGGCAGAAGAGGACCCGGCCGTCCTGGAAAGAGGGGCCCGTCCCCAGGTCCGTCCAATACACGCCTGAGGCGTCCACCTCCATGTGGCCCACAGTCGCGCCTGTCACGAGCACGGTCGGCTCGCCAGCGGTGCACCCGGTACGCGTGCAAGCCAGGATGGCGCCCGTTGTATCCGCGCCGACGGACCAGTAGACACGACTCTCGTCGGCGTCGATGGCCCAGATCAGCGTTTGCTCCGCCGCGATCTCGACCGGGGCTGCATCGCAGCCGGTCGAGGCGCACGCGAGAAGCTTGCTGTCGGTGAACTCGGGTGGTGTACCGAGCGTGCTCCAGAACACGGTCCCGTTCGACGCGATGATGTGATTGGGACGGTTCTGGTCTGCCGCGAACGTCTCTGCCTGGCTCGCCTGACATCCGGTGAGAGGACACCGAGCGACGAGGCCTTGCTCGTCGGCGCCCAGGGTAAAGAAAATGGAACTCGCGTCGACGGCGATGTCCCATTGGATCGAAGACCCCGACACGATCGGGGTCGGGGCCGGGCACGTGTCGGCCAGTCCGCATGAGAACGTGTCGTCGCTCGTGCGGTCGGTCCAGTAGATCGTCGATTCATCGAGAACCAAGGACGACGGCCACGGCTGCATGACAGCGACGGGCATGGGCTGCGCCCCGCAGCCGTCGAGGTCGCACCGGAATACACCGCCGTTGTTGCGGTTGCCCCCGCCGAACTCCGTCCAGACGAGGGTTTCGCCTTGCACCCGAATCGCCTGGAGGTTCACGCGACCTTCGGCGACCACAACGGGCTGCTCGGGTGCGCCACCAGCGCCGCCCTGTCCACCTTGTCCGCCCTGGCCTGCGGCGCCTCCGCCGCCGTTGCCGCCACCGACGCCGCCACCGCCACCGCCGCTCCCCGTCGGCTTCGGCTCGGTTTCGTCGGCGCATGCGGCGACCCATGCCGCCGCGATCGCGATGACTACGGGGAGCCCCCGTCCTCTTCCGAGTCTCTTCATTGCTCGTCCCTCGAAGGTAGCAGGACTGCGTTTCGGGTCAGCCGCCGGGGCAGGTGATCTTCGGTCCGTTGGGTCCGTCGACGCAGGTGCCGCCGCAGGCCTCCGTCTCGGCAGTGAGGCAGGCGCAGGCTGCCGGGTCGCAGCCCTGGGGCGCGTAGCTGCAGCTCACGTAGGGAGCGCCGCCCGTGTCGTCCGCCGTGTAGAGGCAGTAGTCGTCGGTCCCGTAGTCGCAGACGAGGTGTCCGCAGGAGAACGCGCTTGCGGAGAGCGTGCAGGCGGTCCCGGTGGAGTCGAGGTCCTTACCGGTGAAGCCCTCACAGCCGAAGTCTCCGTCCATCGTCAGGGTGCCGTCGCAGAAGCAGACGGGCGGGCCGTCGGTGCAGACCATCGGTCGCGGCTTGCACTCGCCGTCGACCCCGGCGCCACACTGGCCGTCGCGGAAATCGCAGAACTCGTCCGCGTCGCAGTCGGCCGCCGTCAGGCATGGCCCCTTCGGCGCGCAGAGGATGCTCGTGCCGCAGAGGGTCCGCGTCTCGCAGGTGACGCCGGCGGGGCACGTCGTGACCTCGCGCTCGTTCTCGTTGCAGACGGGGATGGCGTCACACTGGGCGGTCTGTCGGCAATAGATGACAGTGCCGCAAGCTTCCTCTTCCCGGCAGTCGGCCTCCTGGTTGCAGGCCTCTTCCTCGACCTCCTCCTCGCTGTCGTTGCAGAGGGGCACCGCGTCGCAGTCACCGCAGCCCTGGGAGGCGAGCGCGGCGAGGGACAGGACCCCCGCGATGCCGACGAGACCGAGACCGGAAGCGAAACCGAGCAGTCGTTCCAAGCGCATGCCCGGCGGTGATGCAGGAGGCGGGCCAGATCGAGAGGCGGCCTCCGGGCTCACTGCAGGGCCAGGCGAGGCTCGAGCTCCGGCGCGGGCACGAAGCCGCGGAAGAGCACGTCCTCGATCTGGTTCTTCGTGAGCGCGCTGCCCAGCGTGCCGGCGCTGCACGCGTATTTCTTCTGGACGGCGTCCTCCATGGTGCGGACGCGGAGCGAGCCGTCTTCGCCGATCTTCGTGAGGCTCTCCTCGAGCGCGTCCGGGCGCATGTAGTCGTGGATCAGGAGCACGCCGCCCTTCTTGGCGTACTGCTCCATGTTCTTCGTGAGGAAGGCGAAATCGTTGCGCTGGCCGGGGACCGTATCGCCCGAAGCGCCGTGCCAGAGCACGTTCATCATGCCGAGCTCGGTGAGAGCCTTGTCGTAGAGCGCAATGCCTGCGGCCCCGTCGTGCTCCACGTACGGGCCCCCGCCCGGCGGACGCGAGTAGAGGACGGCGTACGGACGCGTGCCCGGCGCGAATCCGCGCTCGGCGAGCAGCGCCTCGTGCCGTTCGGCTGTGCCACGCCAGGCCTTGCGGACCTCCGAGCCTGTCATCCATGTCATGGGCTCGCGCTGGAAGTCGCGGCGGTACATGGCGTCGAAGTCGTCGGCCGACTCGGCGAGGAGCGCGATGTCGATGAGGATGGTCGTCACCTCGTGCTGCGAGCGGATCGTCTCCACCGTCTCGTCGGGCGTCGCGACGTTCGTCATGCGGACGTCGTGGCTGTACGAGTGAGAGCCGAGCGTGTGCCCTTCCGCGACGATGCGCTGGATGAGCGGGTAGGTGTCGCGCGAGATGTTGCGACCGACGACGAAAAACGTCGCGGGCATCTTCTTGTCGGCGAGGAGGTCGAGCACGCGAGGCGTGAACTTCGGGTGCGGGCCGTCGTCGAAGGTGAGCACCACGTTGCCCTGCTCGGCGGCGTCGGTTGCGTAGAGGCCGTAGTAGCCGCGCGCTGCCGGCTGGGCGTCGCAGACGGGGATGGGGGTCGCAGCCGTCGTGGCGAGCGGCGCACCCTCGAGGACCTCGACCGAGGTCGAGGCCGCGGCCTCGTCGCGCTCGCTGGAGACCGTGGCCGCTGCCGGCGCGCGGGTCTCGAGGGGCGCTTCGGCGCCGGTCGGGGTCGCGAGGGCCTGGCATCCAGTCGAAGCGGCGAGGAGGGTGGCAACGAGGAGCGTCGTGGTCTTCACGAACAGGAAGACCGAGAAGCGTGACGGCCCCGAGCCTCGAAAAATTCCTGATTTCGCCTACTTGGAGGCGAGTAACGTGTCCGCCCGGACGCACGTCCGCGTGATGTCCCCGCGGAGCGGCGGACGCGACGTGGCTGCCGCGACACAGGGGCGGGTCGATCTTTCCCGAGATTTTTTTTCGACCCCTCGTCGAGAGGTTCGCGCTGTCACGGTTTGGCGTAGAGGGGGTGGGCGAGATGCGGCCCGAGAGGAGCCCCGATGCGGAAGAGGAGAGCGACGCCGACCTCCTGGGTCGGGTGGCCGGGCGGGCAGGAGCCCCCGAGGCCGCCCGTGAGGCCCAGGGCGTCTTCTACCGTCGCCACGTTCGCTACCTCTACGGCGTGCTCCTGCGTCACAAGAAGAGCCTCCTGCCGCTCGCCGGGCTCAGCGCCGAGGACCTCACGCAGGAGACCTTCCAGCGCGCGTTCGAGCGCGCCCACACGTTCGAGGCCGCCGACGATCTCGATGCCGATCACCAGCGCATGCGCGCGCGCGCCTGGCTCGGCCGCATCGCGACGAACCTGCTCACCGATCACCTGCACCGTCTCCGCGAGGTGTCGGCGAGCCCCTACCTGGACCGCGTCACCACGAGCGGGCTCGACGACGACCAGCCACCCTCCCAGTCGCCGCGAGCGAGGCTCGTCGCGGAGGGGCTCGAGCAGCTCACCGAGCGCGAGCGCGACGTGCTTCGCGTCTCCGCGCTCCACTACAAGGCGGGTGATCATCAGCGCCTGCCGAACGACGTCTCCGCGGAGCTCGCGGGCCGCTGGGAGACGACCAACGAGAACATCCGCGCCATCCGGGTGCGCGCGATGAAGAAGCTGAAGGCGTTCTTGGCCTCGCGCGGGGAGACCGGAGGGGAAGAGTCATGACTCAGGGCCGCGAGCCGACCGACGAGGAGATGGACGCGCTCGTCGCTGCGGCGCTCACCGCAAAGGGGGAGCTCATCCCCACGAGCGTGGATGAGGTCCGCGCTGCCGAGGAGGCGGGCGTCGACTACGAAGGCGAGCTGCCGGGCTCGCTGCGCGAGGCCCCCGAGCTCTCGCCCGTCTCTCGCGTGGGCAAGACGGTGGCCGAGGCGCCGGAGCAAGCGGCCTCCCAGCGGGTGGTCTCCCTGGAGGAGGTGCGTCGCGCGCGCGCCGCGCGAACGAGCTCGCCCTTCGCGTTCGCGGCGACGTTCCTGGCCGGGGCCGCGGTCGCGGCGGGCGTGGCGCTGGTCGTGAGGCCGTCCGGTCCGATGCCGGTGTCGCCCGAGCAGGGCGCGGGCCCCGTGCCGAGCGCGAGCACGAGCGCCTCGTCTCAACAAGAAGACAATGTCGTCATCGAGTCTGCTCGGTCGTGTGGGCAAGGCTGCTGCGCCGGCTCCGCCTGCGCGGACGCGAAGGGGGAGCTCGCCGCCTGTGCTTCGGGGCGCAGCTGCATCGCGTGTGACGCTCCGACGTCCGGCAGCGCGTACCAGGTGCGCCTCGCGAGCCTCGTCCCGACGGACGTCTTGAAAGAGGTGCCGCTCGAGTCGCTCGACCTCTGCGGGCGTGTCCTCGGCGGGGAGTGGTCGTGTCTGCCCGCGTACGCCGCGCCAGCCGCTACCCCGGCTCCGCGTACGCTGGCCAAGCCGGTCACGACCGCCGATCTCGCCTACGGCCTCGAGGTCGAGCTGCGGCCGCGCGGGACCAAGACGGTGCTCGGCCGATGGCGCGACTCCGTTCGGCTGGGGCCCACGGTGCTCTGCCGCGGGCTCGGCGCGCTGGTCACGAACGACAAATCCGAAAACGTCGGCAGCCTCGCCGTCACGCTCGAGGACCCGTACCGCGTCGAGATCGCGCGCGCGGCAGACGTCGGCGCGCTCAAGGCGCTCCGCGCTCGCATCGCGTTTGCGGACGTCGAGCCGTTTGTCGTCGAGACCACTGCGGCGGGTGATCGACACTTCGCCCTCGCCGCGGGCCCTTTCGATCAGGTCACCGCCGAGAAGCTCCGCTGGATGCTGGTGGAGCGCTCGGTCGGCGCGAAGACCGTGCTCGGCGAGGACTACACGGGCGCGCCGCTGCGTCTGCCCTGACCGGAGGGTGAGGGAAGAGGGCGCTTCGGGGTACAATGGCGCCCTATGCCGCTGCCCTTCAGGCTCGAGCCGCTTGGTCTTCTGGTGCTCCTGTCGCTCGCCGGCTGTGGTGACGACGCCACTGGCACCGGCGGAGGCGGAGCGGGCGCGACATCGGGCGGTCCGACGACAGGCCCGGGCGGCACGACCGGCACGATGAGCACGTCCAGCGGACCGTCGACCACGTCGTCGACGAGCACCGGGATGCAGGCGGCGTCGTTCGCGGAGATGTGCGCGCAGCCGGGCGTCATCTTCTGCGACGGCTTCGAGGGGGCGTGGGACCCGACCTGGATGGAAGACGGCGGTGACGTCGCGATCATCCCCGGCGCCGCCGTGCCGAACGAGGGCTCGAGCGTCATCCAGCTCTCGACGTACGAGAACATCCAGAGCTCGAAGCTGCTCCGGACGTTCCCCGACGCCGACCGCGTCTTCATCCGGTTCGACGTCCAATACGACGCCGCCTACGACAACTCGGGCGGAAGCCACGGCCCCATCCTCGGCGGCTCGGACTCGCCGCCCTGGGGGATGTTCGGCACGGCCGGCCTGCACCCCAATGGCAGCGACTTCTTCGTCTTGAACTTCGAGCCCTGGGGCACCGTCGGCCAGGACGGCGCGTTCGCGTTCTACGCGTATTTCGTGAACATGCAGCCGGACGGCAACGGCGACTATTGGGGCAACGTCTTCGAGTCCACGCAGGGAGGGGCGACCGTGACCCCGGGCGCGTGGCAATGCGCCGAGTACAGCCTCACCCTCAACGACCCGGGCAGCCAGAACGGCAGCGCCGATTTCTGGATCGAGGGTGTGCACCAGGGCACCTACGCCAACCTCGAGTGGCGCGTCGACCCCAGCCTGCGCATCAGCACCTTCGCGCTCGACAGCTACAACCACATGAACAACGGCCCCATCCCCGCGGCCCAGCCGAATCGCGTCTATTACGACAACTTCGTCATCTCGACGGAGCAAGTGGGTTGTCTGGATTGAGCGGGGGCGCGCCTGCGAGTCGGCTCGCCGTGCCCTTGCGCTCGCTCCTTCTCCGCGCGGCCGTGCCGCTCCTCTTCGCGGGCTGCCCTGCGCCGGCTCGAGACGCCCCGTCTCGCGCGACCCCGGTCCCTTCGGTCGTCGCGAGCGCGACCCCCGCGGTCTCCTCGGGATCAGCGGCGGCGCCCTCCGCGCAGGCGTCCGCTCCCGCATCGGCCTCTGTGGGCCGGGCGCCCGACGCGTGGCCTCGGGCGCCCGCGGCGTTCGCGCGCGTGGTGGGCGTGTATTGGCCCGAGTCGAAGGAGCCCGAGGAGCAACGCGACGGGATGGCAGCGCTCACGCTCGACGAGGTCGGGCGGGCGTGGATGTTCCTCCGAGTCGACCGCGACTGGCTGGGTTTCGTGGTCAGCGCATCCGAGGGTCCGAGCGGTCTCCGCCTCGAGGCCGCGGCCGGCGTCGAGCTGCCCGGCGCGCTCGAGGGGGCTCGCTTTCGCGTCGAGGGCGGCGCGCTCGTCGAGGAGCACGGTGGCTCCGCAGCGCGGCGTGGGGTGCGCGACCGGGCCGAGGAGCTCGCGCTGCTCGCACCTGGCACGAAGCTCGACGCGACGGCGCCGAGCCCAGGCTTTCTCCAAGCCAATGGCCCGCTGCTCGTCGGGCACCAAATGGGGCGTGGCGCCGACGAGTGCTGGGTGGGGCTAGCGTTTCCGCAACCACCGGCTGCGCGCAGGCGCGAGAAGGCTCGCCCCGGCCGTCTCGTCGGCGTCTGGATAGGCGACTCGCTGAAGCCTGCCGCCGGGACGCCGTGTGGCCTCGCCGCACAGGCTTCGACCCGGCCGGTCGAGGTGGGGGGCGCGATCGCCGATCTGGTGCTGCTCGGCGATCGACGCGGGCCGCTCGCGCTCGTCGCCGTCGGCTACATGGCGGCGCTCGTGTTCACGGCGCCCGGGCGCGCTTCCGATCCGGCGCTCGCGCGAGCCGTCGAGGAGGGGCTGCGCGCCGCCGAGTGACGTGGGACATCTTCATCATGGGTACCAGAGCCAGCCGTTCATTTGAGTTCGTGGACCCCAGAGCGCTCGAGTGCCCTCGTCGGCCCAGGCGCTGCTACCAGCCCCAAGCGCATCGCAGCATCGAGCGCTGATCCCGCGCCTGGCAGCCAGTCGACCGACCCGTCGCGTCAGCGCGGCGGCGTCTTGGGCGGGGGCGGCAGGGCGCCCGGGAGCGGGGGGGCCGTCGAGCCGCGCTTGCTCATGAAGGTGACCGAGCTCTTCGCCCCGCGCACGTTGCTCGTCCCGACGGTGACACTGACGAGGTCGTCATCGTTTGGTGGAGCGGTCGCGATCACGTGCACCAAGAGGCCCCTGTCGGCTACGCCCTCGGGGTAGGCCTCGGCCATGCGTGAGCCAACCTGCTCGGGTGGAACGTCGAGGAAGATCGTGGCCGTCGCGACCTTGCCGTCGCTCACCATCGCGTTGACCCCGACGACCTTGCCCAAGTCGAACGCCGTCTCGCCCGCCCCGGGAACGGGCAGCCCCGTGCAGCTCGACATCCGTCCGTCCTTCACCCACGCCTTCACCTGAGGTGGCTCGACCTTCCAGTCGTACTGGTCGACGCCGTGACCGGCTTTGCGGCAAGCCGCGCGAAAGTCGGCGACCGAGGCTCCGAAGACGATGCCCGCCACGTCGCGATCCCGTACGAAGCCGAGAGGGCGCGTGTTCGGAGGCAGGACCTCGTCGAACTTGCGCTTCGAGGCTGGCAGCGTGAACCGGTGCGAGTCGAACGCCGGGTTGCAGAGGTCGTCGGCCTTGGTCGGATCGGCCATGCAAGCAATGCTCTCGGTCCCGAGCCTGCCGTCCGGTCGCACGAACAGGGCGGCGGCCAGGCGAAGGCTGACCGCCCGATCGCCTTGGTTCATACGGATGGAGGCGCGGACCTCGACGGCGTCGTCCTTGGACGTGGCGCTGAAGTCGACCGCGCCACCGCCCGGGCCCTTCAAGAGGGCATGCATATGCTCGGACTCCTTCTCGAGGGCCTGTTTGACCGTGAGCGCCTGTGCGCTCGTGCTGCGCCGAGCGGCGCCCGACTGGATGTAGATGGTGCCATCCGTCATCGAGCTCGGCGCGCGTACGGCCATGACCTCGGCGGTGCCGGTCGGGTCCTGCTGGAGCGCGGCTTGCCGCAGCCGCTCGACCCTGTCGGGCTCCAGATCGACGAAGCTCGCCGGGGCGTCGACCGCGACGTGGGGCAGCTCGAGGCGGCGCGTGTGGACCGCGGGCTGTTCCGCCGACGCCGGTGCGATCGGTGTGGGCTCGGCCGGAGGGTCGCCGCACGCGAGCGCGAAGATGCAAACGAGGAACGAGGCGCGCACGCCCCGAGCTTCGCTCTGTCTCCCCGAGCTGTCACCCGCCGTCGCCGACCGTTCGGTCTTCAGGAGACCCGCCCCGGGATCAGCGGGCGCGGCGCTGTTGCGCGATGGTCGGGCGGCACAGCCCAGGGGGGCTGTGGTGGTCTCCACGTCCCGAGCTCAATCGTCATCGTCCTCATCGTGCTCGCCGTGCCGCTCGCGCTCTCCGCCGCCTCTCGCCTCGCCCTCTGCGCCTTCGCCGACCGCGAGCGTCGTCCCGAGGAGAGGCACGCGCACCGTGCCCGCCTGGGCGTCGTAGCCGCTGGCGAGGCCCACCGCCCAGAGGGCGGTGAGGGCAACGAAGCCGAGCCCGACGAGGGGGTGCGACGAGCGGATGGCGTCCGCCTCGTCGCCGACCTTCGTGCCGGCGATCATCGAGCCGGTGAGGTTCTCGCGGTGGCGGAGGGTGTGCAGCAGCACGCCGGCCACGTGGGCTCCTGCGACGATGATCAGGGCGTTGGCGAAGACCTCGTGTAGCTCCTCGAGCGCCTCGCCCCCCGAGCCCATGAGCGCGCCGGTCACGGCGGCGCCGACGGTGAGGAACAACATCGCAAAGATGGCGACGCTCGAGCCCGGGTTGTGCCCCACGAAGGACTTCGTGTCTTTCGACAGGAGGCCGCGGAAGTAGTCGAGGATGGCGCGGGGACCGAAGGCGAACGAGCCGAACCGCGCGTAGCGGGACCCGACGAGGCCCCAGATGACGCGCAGGACGACCAGGAAGGTCGCCGTGGCCCCCAGCAACATGTGCCAGGCGAACGCGGGCTGGTCGTCGTCGACCAGGTTGCCGATCGCAAAGGCGCCGAGCACGCCGGCGGCCAGCAGCCAGTGGAAGAGCCGCGTGGGAAGGTCCCAGACGAGGATCGGTCGCTTCATGAGGGACAACATGCGCGCCCCGTCTTCGCCACGCCTGAGAGGAACATGAGAGAGCTCTCATCTCGGCGATGACTCCGGGGCGCGCCGGTCCGCTCACCGTGATAGAAACTCCCTCGGCGTGAGCGAAACCGAGCCAGGCGACCAGCAAGCCGAGGGCGGCGAGCCCGTCACCACATGCTCGTTCTGCGGCAGGCTCGAGGCCGACGCGGAGCTGCTCTGGAGGAACGACGACGCCGGAATCTGCGATCGCTGCATCGAGGACGCGGCGGCCGAGCTCATGAGCACGCGACTCGAGGCCGAGCAGCGCGAGGCGCCGCTCGAGGCCGCGGCCCTGGGCGCCCGCTTCGACGCGGAGCTCGTGGGCCTCGGGCACGCGAAGCGTGCGCTCGTCGCGGCCATTCGGCGGCATCGCACGCCGTCCGACGATGCGCGGATGCCGATGCCGCGTGTGTTGCTCGTCGGCCCGCGCGGGTCGGGCAAGTCGACGCTGGGGCGGCTCGCGGCTCACCTCGCCAACTGGCCCTCCCTCGTCTTCGACGCGGCCCGGCTCGTCGACGCCGGCGAGCCCGGCGAGACAATCGAAGACGTGATCGGCCTGCTCTGGCGCAATGCCCGGCGCGACTTCGCCGCATGCGCCGCGGGCGCGGTGTTCCTCGACGGCCTCGACCGCTCTGCGATCGCGGAGCGGTGTTTCCCCGGTGTGCAGCGCGCCATCGTGCGGCTCCTGAGCGGCGCAGACGTGGAGCTGCCACCGAGCTTCTTGAAATGGCAGGTGCCCGCGGTGAGCCCCGTACATACGCATGACATGTTAGTCATTGTCGCGGCGACCGTGGCGCCCCTCCCTCCGGAGGCGCTTGCCAGCGACCGCGCGCTGCGCGGCGCGCTCGTGGCGCAGGGGCTCTTGCCCGCGTTCGTGGGTCGCTTCGATCGGGTGCTCTACGTCCCGGCGCCGGATCTCGCGACGGCCGAGGTGATGCTCGCTCGGCCCGGAGGTTTGCTCGACGCCGCCCGCGCGCAGGCCGCGCGTCTGGGCGCCACGCTCGACGTCCCGCCAGAGTCGGTGCGCGCGCTCGCCTCTCTCGTGGCGGCCGACCCGGACGGCGGCTGGGCCGCCACCCGAGCGCTCGACCGGCTCGTCTCGGAGATCTCGCTCGACCCTGCGCCGCAGCGCCGGTTCGTCGTCGACGGCTACGCCCTCACCCTCGCCACGAGCGCCTGACCATGGAAGACCCCGCTCCGTCCGCCGGCATCAGCTGCTCGTTTTGCGGCAAACACCAGAAAGAGGTCAAGAAGGTCATCGCGGGACCTCAGGTCTACATCTGCGACGAATGCGTGGGCCTCTGCAACGACATCATCGCGGAGGACGTGCAGAAGTCGCCTCCCGCGCAGGCCGCGGCCGGGCCGCCCGACCCGGCCGCGCTCTTCGGCGCGCTGCACGAGGCGGTCGTGGGGCAAAACGACGCGAAGCGCGCGATCGTCGCGGCCCTGCGTCACCGGCACTTCTCGGCGGCTGCTCAGGCGGATCTCACGGCGCATTCGCAGCCTCGGCGCGCCGCGCGAATCCTCCTCGTCGGGCCGAGCGGCGTGGGCAAGTCCACCCTCGGTCGCGCGGCGTGTGAGGTCGCGCCCGCGCCGGCCTACGCGTACGACGTCGGGCGCGTCTCGGAGGCCGGCTACGTGGGGGATGACGTGGAGCACGCGGTGCAGGGCCTGCTCGCGATCGCCGACGGCGACGTACCCTCGACCGAACGAGGCTTCCTCTTCCTCGACGGCGTGGAGAAGCTCCGCGCCGCGATGCCGCGGACGGTGGTCCACCGGGACATCTCGGGCGCGAGCGTGCAGCGCGAGATGCTCCGGCTGCTCGAGGGCGCGGTGATGGGCGTCCCGCCGAAGGGGACGCGCCACCCGCAGGGGCAGCTCCTGCAGATCGACACCAGCCGGATCGTCATCGTCGCGGCCGTCCGGCTGGAGGACGTGGACGCGCCGCCCGGGCCGACCGAACGGCAGCTCCGCGACGCGCTCGTGCAGATGGGCCTCCTGGGGGCGTTCGTGTCCCGGTTCGACCGCGTCGTGTTCCTGAAGCCGCTCGCCCCGAGCGAGCTCTCCCAGATCGCGGAGCGCACGCTCGCCCGCGCGACGACCGAGGCGCAGGCCGTGGGCGCCCGGATCGAGATCGCGCCCGACGCGATCGACGCCCTCGTCGCGTCGGCCGTCGCCTCGAACGAGGAGGGCTTCGGGGTCGCACGCTTCGCGCAGCGCCTGCTCGAGGAGATCTACGTGGCCGAGGACCCGGCGCGCACCTACACGGTGACCGCAGGCGTCGTGCGCGGTCTCCTCGAGCGCTGACGGAACTGTCAGCCTTTGACGATGGGCCCCGGATCCGAGGCGACCGCTGCGACGAGCTGGTCGTGGATGGCGCCGTTGGTGACGACGATGTGCCCGCGCTCCAGCCGAGCTGGGCCGCCGTCGAGCGCCGTGATCCGGCCGCCTGCGGCGAGGACGAGCGCGGCCGCGGCGGTCGAGTCCCAGATGTGCAGGCGTCTCTCCCAGTACCCGTCGTACGTGCCGTCGGCCACGAAGGCGATGTCGATCGCCGCCGAGCCGCAGCGGCGCACGGCGCGCGCGCGCCGCTTGACCGCGACGAACGACGCGAAGTTGTCGTAAGGCCCCTGCGATCGATCGGGCGGGAAGCCCGTCGCGAGGAGCGCGCGATCGAGATCGGTCGTCTCGCTCACGCTGCAGCGCTCGCCGTTGCGCATCGCGAGGCCGCCGTCGGCGCCGTGGTAGCCGTGCCACGTGGTCGCGAGGCACGGCGCGACAAGGCCGCCCGCGATCGGCTCGCCGTCGAAGAGCGCGCCCACCGAGACGGCCCACACCGGGTGGCCGTGTGCGAAGTTCGTCGTGCCGTCGATCGGGTCGACGCAGAACGCGAGCCCACGCGGGAGCGCGCCGTTCGGATCTCCGCCCTCCTCCGCGACGACGGGCACGCCCGGGTGGCGCTCGGCGAGGATCGCGAGGAGCTCGGCCTGCGTGGCTTCGTCGAAGGGCGTCACGAGATCGTGCGCGCTCTTCTCGCGGATCGCGGCGTGGGCTCGGAAGCCGCGCCGCGCGACGGCGGCTCCTCGCTCGGCGACCTCCAGACAGTCGGCGGCGAGGCGCGAGAGCTCCCGTCTTGGTAGGGCTGAGGCGGCCATGGTCGGGCGCGCAGGGTGCCACAAGAGAGGGTTTACGTCTCGGACCCGGGCGAATAGGGTCGCGCCATGTCAGAAACCCGGGATCTGCTGCTCGAAATCGGCTGCGAGGAGCTCCCCGCATCGTTCGTCGACGCCGCGGTCACCACGTTGCCCGAGCTGGCCAAGACGCGCTTCGGCGCGGCCCGCATCGCCTTCTCCCACGTGCGGGCGCTCGGCACGCCGCGGCGGCTCGCGCTCCTGCTCGGCGGCGTGCCCGTCGCCCAGCCGGATCTGGCGGAAGAGCTGACGGGGCCGCCCGTCCGCGCCGCCTTCAAAGACGGCGAGCCCACGCGCGCCGCGCTCGCGTTCGCCGAGAAGCTCGGCGTCCCGGTGGGAGAGCTGCGCCGCGTGGAGACCCCCAAGGGGGAGTACCTGGTCGGCACGCGCCGCGAGACCGGCCGCCCCACGGCGGAGCTCTTGCCCGAGCTGCTCGACGGCATCCTCCGGGCGATCCCGTTCCGCAAGTCGATGCGCTGGGCCGATCTGGATTTCGCGTTCGGCCGCCCCATCCAATGGATCGTCGCGCTCTTCGGGGCGGACGTCATCCCGCTGGAGATCGCGTCGATCAAGAGCGGGCGGCTGAGCCGCGGTCACCGTTTCCTCTCGCCGGGCACGGTCAGCATCGGCGCGCCGGCTGCTTACGTCGACGCAATGCGCGCCGCGCACGTGCTCGTCGATCCAGCGGAGCGCCGCGAGGCCTTGCGCGTCGCGCTGGGCAAGGCGGCGGTCGAGGCGGGCGGCACGCTCATCGAGGACGAGTTCCTGATGGGTGAGAACGCGTCGCTGGTGGAGGAGCCGTACGTCGTCGTGGGCGGCTTCTCGGAGGAGTTCCTCGATCTCCCGGAGCGCGTCATCCTCGAGGTGGCGAAGGGCCACCAGCGCTACTTCGGCGTCCGCGCGCCGAGCGGCAAGCTCTTGCCCAAGTACCTCGCGGTCGTGAACACGGCGCTGGAGCCTGCGCTCATTCGCAAGGGTAACGATCGTGTCATGCGCGCGCGCCTCGCCGACGCGCGCTTCTTCTACCAGGAAGATCTGCGAGTCCCGCTGGAGAGCCGGAGGGAGAAGCTCGGCGGGGTCGTCTTCCAGAAGCGGCTCGGCACGGTGCTCGAGAAGGCGGACCGTGTGGAGCTGCTCGCGGGCACCGTGGGCAAGCTGGCCGGCGCGACGCCGGGCGTGCTCGAGGTGGCGCGCGAAGGCGCGCGGCTCGCGAAGTGTGACCTCGTCTCGCTCATGGTCGGGGAGTTCCCCGAGCTGCAGGGCGAGATGGGCTCCGCCTACGCCGTCGCGCAGGGGATCCGGCCCGAGGTGGCGGAGGTCATCCGCGAGCACTACCGGCCCAAGGGCGCTTCGGACGACACCGCCAAGGCGCAAGCCGCGGCGCTCGTGGCCCTCGCCGACCGGCTGGATTCGCTCGTCGGCTGCTTCGCCATCGGGCTCACGCCGTCGGGCGCGGCCGATCCGTTCGGCCTGCGGCGCGCCACGCTGGGCATCCTCCGCACCATGATGGATCAAGGACTCGATCTCTCGCTCGTCGACCTCGCGCGCGCCGCGTACGAGGGCCTCCGCGGCAAGAAGCTCGATCTGGGCGAGAGCGATCTGGTCGAGAAGCTCATCGAGTTCGCAGGCGAGCGCCTCCGCGGTCTGCTGGCCGAGAAGTGGCCCGCGGACGTCGTGCGCGCCTGCCTCGCCGCCGGGCACGAGCGCCCGCTCGACGTCCGAGCGCGCGTGGTGGCGCTCGCCGGGCTCGACGAGACGACGCGCGCCAAGGTGGGCGAGGTGTTCAAGCGCGCCACGAACATCGCGGAGAAGGCCCCGCCCGGCGAGCCCGGCGCGGCGCCCAGCGATCACCCGAGCGAGGCGGCGCTCTTCTCCGCCTATGCGCGCTTCGCGGAGCGCTCGGACGCGCTCGCCAAGGCCGGGGACTACGTCGCGCTCCTTCGCGAGGTGGCGACCATCGCTCCGATCATGCACCAGTACTTCACTGACATCTTCGTCATGGACGAGAACGCGGCCGTTCGCGAGCCGCGGCTCCGCCTCATGCGATCCATCTCGGAGCGCTGCACGCGCGTCGCGCGGCTGGAGCTGCTCTCGGCCGCTCAGTCGGAGGCGGCGAGCGCGTGAACGGTCGGGCTTGGGTCGTCTTCACGACGCTGAGCCTCGGCGGCTGCGGCCTCTTCTTCGGCGACCGAGACACCGGCGCCGGTGGCCAGGGGACCGGCGCGTCGACCGGCGTCGGGGGAGCCGCGGGGGGCGGGGGAGAAGGTGGCAGTGGCGCGCCCCTCGCGTGCAAGACGTTGCGACCTTGTGATGGTGGCGGGGCGGACCGCTGGGCGTTCACCTACGCGGCGACGTCGCTCTCGGATCTCACGAGAGGGGAGGACGGGCGCGTGTACCTCGCCGGGTCGGCTTCTCCCGGCGTGCCAGACGGCATCTTTCCCGAGCTTCCTCCAGGGGCCGACGCGCATTTGTTCGTCGGGCGGGTCACCGAGCGCGGATGTGATCTCGAGGTGTGTGATCTGGGGGCGACCCAAGCGCTGCCCGATGCGATCAGGCTCAGCCACGGAGCACCAGCCGTACACGCTGTCTGGACGAACCAGTCCCAGCTCTGCGCGGCGCCGCTGGCCGACCTGTCGAAGCCGCCTCCCTGCGCGATCTCTTGCACGAGCAACGGCGGGTTCTCCGACCCGGGCGTCGGACAGGTCGCGGGACCGCCGGCGACCACGGTCGTGACCTTCCGGCCCGAGTCCGCAGGCACGGTGACCTGCAACTCCGCTCCCTGGGAGGCCGAGCCGACGACCTACGCGTGGAGCTCGGCATCGAAAGCGAGCCTCAAGCTGGGCGACGACGTACGGCGCGTCCGGCTCGCCACCAAGAGCACTTCCTTGCTTCGTGTCACGGGGCATTGCTCGGTGGGCAGCCTTGGCCCGGAGTTGTGCGCGGCCGTAGCGCCGGCGTTCTCGCTGTTCACGGGTGAGCTCCAAGCGCAGGCGCCCACTTTCGCGCCAGGCCTCTTCCTGAGCATGAACCCCCACACCGACCCGAGCATCACGGGCTATCCGGCGCCCAACGGCTGGGCGTCCGTGTTGGAGGGGCTCATGGGCCAGCGCCGCCTCCGGTGGCGCGACGACATGCTGCGCGGTGACGACTACAACCCCGAGAGCTCGGATGTCCTCTCCTTCGCGTCTGCGGAGGCGGCGATGCCTGTCGGCGCCGACCTCTTCGTCGCGTCGGGCAGGTCCGACGTCGACATCGGCTTCGGCTGCCCCCAGGGCAATTGCGGCATCCCGTTCGCGTTCTACGGTGTGCTCACGAACGAGGCTGGCATCCGCGGTCGCTCCATCCCCATGCTCGGCAGCAACGCTTCGCGTGAGTCGCGAGCGAGAGGCGCGGTTCAGCTCGAGGACGGGAGCCTCGTCGTGGGAGGTGGGTACGCGAACGGTGAGATCGACCTCCCGATGGCTGCGCCAGTCCCGATCGCTGGCGGTGTCCCGGCGTTCTTCCTGACGCGCGTCAATCCTCCGTGAGGGTGCGGGTGCGGGTCGCGGCCCTGGCGCCCAAAGCGCATGGGCAATCGGAGCGCTCGATCAGCGGAGCCTGCCGAACAGCGTGCTCAGCATTCGGTAGGTGAGGCCCCAGACGATGCGCCCCTCCACGTCCCACGCGGGGAGCGTGAACTTGTCGCCCTTGTACGTGACGTCCACGCTGGTCCCTCGCTCACCGCGCAGGAGCGGCTCGACAGGCGCCCAGAGCACCTCCGTCACCTCGGAGCTCAGGACGACCCTCGGCTCGGCGCGCAGCTCGAACACGAAGGGCCGCGTGGGGAGCGGCTCGCGTGAGCGGCGGCCCGTCGCGTCCTGATCGTCGAGCACGCCGACGAGCTCCGCGTCTCTCGTGAGGTCCACCCCGATCTCTTCGATCGTCTCGCGGATGGCGGTCGAGAGCAGGCCCACGTCGTGGGGCTCGCGTCGCCCACCGGGGAACGCCATGTGACCCGACCAAGGATCGCCGTCGCGCTCGGCGCGGCGAATGAACAGGACCTCGAGCCCCCCGGGCGCGTCGCGCAAGATGGTCGCCACCGCGGCCGCGTAGGGGCCTTCGGGATCGGGCGAGCTGGGGAGGGAGCCCGCGAGGGTCTCGCGGACGCGAGCGATGTTCACCACGCGGTTGCCAGACGCTTAGCACGCGCTCGACCCACGGGAGAGGGAAGAAGCAAAAGCTTCGATGGTGTACCATCGGATCGCCCATGCGCGAATCCTTCCCCAAGGCGATCCACGGCGCTCTGAAGGGTGTCGGACCGTTCCCTCGCCACATCGCCGACGCCATCATCGAGGTGGCTTACCTGACGATGGCGGTCGATCAAGAGCTCCGTGACGAGGAGCTGCAGGCCTTCGCGCTCATCTGTGGTGAGCTCTCGGGGCAACCACCCGAGGAGCGCGACCTCTACAAGCGGCTCGATAGGCTGGGTGAGGCGCTCGACCGCACGAGCATCCTCGAGCGGCTGGAGAAGAGCGCCTCGGTCCTCGGAGACGACAAGCCGGCCAAGCTCGCCGCCTACCGCGTCGCCTCGCTCATGGCGCTCGCCGATCTCGACGCCGCGGATCGCGAGTTCGAGTTCGATCTCGATCTCATCGCGACGCTCGGCCTCACGCAGGACGAGGCCGACAAGGTGTCGGACGAGGTGAACGAGGCGCTCGCCGCCGCGAGCTGAGGCTCAGCGCTTCGTCACGCGGAAGGCCGCGAGGAAATAGCCGTCCGTCCCGTGGACGTGGGGCAGGAGGCGCAGGCTGCGCTCGCCTCGCATGGGCGCTGGTGCGTCGTCGCCGAACGGGATGGGCTCGAGCGCGATCTCGTCCGACCCTCGCGCGAGCGCTTCCACCACTTCCTCGCACTCCTCCCGGAGGACGCTGCACACGGCGTAGACGAGCGTCGAGCCGGGCTTTGTGCGTGTCGCGGCGGTGAGGGTGATGGCGACCTGCTTCTCGGCGAGCCGCGCGACGTCGGCCTCTTCCAGCCGGCGGAGCAGATCGGGCCGCCTGCGCATCGTGCCGGTGCCCGAGCACGGCGCGTCGACGAGCACGAGATCCGCGTCGGCGGGCACGTCGCCCGGGCCGATCGTCCAGTCGACCGCGAAGGCGCGCGCGTTGGGGATGCGCGCGGTGAGCTTCTCGAGCTTCGCCGCGTGGAGGTCGCAGGCGATCACCTGGCCGGACTCACCAGCGAGCTTCGCGAGGAGCCAGGTCTTGTTGCCGCGGCCGGCGCAGGCATCGAGGATGGTGGCGCCAGGGGTCGCGCCGAGCGCGAGCGCGAGCGCCTGCGCGCCTTCCTCCTGCACGATCCAGTCGGCCTCGAAGCCTGGCAGCTTCCGCGGGTCGCCCGCGCCGGTGAGCAAGATGGCGCGGGGCGAGAGGGCGCCCGCGCGAATATCCGCGCCTGGCGGGGCTGAGGCGCGCAGCCGCTCGATCTCCTCGTCCCTCCGGCTCGCGTCCGCGAGCGCGACCGCGAGCGGAGGGGGGATGGGGCCCGCGCTCCAGTATCGCTCGGCTTCCTCTGCGCCGAGCGAGCGCGCGAGCGAGGCGCGCAGCCAGTCTGGGAGCGATTTCGCGATGGCCTCGGTGAGGCTCGGCCGTCCTTTGGCTTCGATCTCGCGTGCGTACGTCCGCAAGAGCGCGTTGACGAAGCGGCTCGGCCCTTCTCCGAGCTCCGCACGCACGCCGTTCACGGCCTCGGAGACGACGGCGTGCGGCGGCAGGCGATCGAGGAAGGCGAGCGAGTAGAGACCGATGAGGATGTGCGCGCGCGCGACGGGCTTGTCGGGCAGGCGGCCCTTGGCCGAGAGACGCGCGCCGACGTCGAGCAAGAAGCGTTCGACGCGGAGGACGCCGTAGACGAGCTCGGTCGCGAGCCGCGCGTCACGCGGCTCGAGCTTCGCGCGTTGCGCCTCGGTGTCGAGCGCGGCGGCCGCGAAGGCCTGATCGCGAGTGACGCGTGCGAGGACCTTGGCCGCGACGTCACGGGCAGGGGAGACCGCGCTCACGGCACGAGCTCCCGCACCTGGCCGCGGATCACGTCCCACCGGCGCTCCACGTCGTTCTTGAACGCGATGACCATGAGCCCGACGAGGAGCACCATGCCGACCAGGCTCGCGATCTCCCTCACGCGGAGCGGCAGCGGCCGACGGAGCAGCGCCTCGAAGCCGAAGAAGAGCAGGTGCCCGCCGTCGAGCACGGGGATGGGCAGGAGGTTCAGGAGGCCGAGGTTGATCGAGATGATGGCCATCGCCCAGATGAAATAGGAGACGCCTTTTGCGCTCTGCTCGCCGACGACGTCGTAGACGGTGATCGGTCCGCCCAGCGTCGAGACGCCGATCTTTCCTTCGGTGATCCGGACGACGCCGACCAGGATGAACCGGGCCACGTCGTATGTCTCCTCCACGGCCGCGACGAACGCGTTCCGGAGCGCGTGGGGGCTCTCCACCGGGGGCTCGGGCACGAGCGGCGCCCAGTTCTTCACCCGCATGACGTAGCGCGACTGGTTGCCGCCGTATTCGTCGACGTAGAGCTCTCGGCGCAGCTGGATGACGCCGCTCCGCCGCTCACCCTGGCGCTCGAAGGTGATGGTGTGCGGCTGGTCCGGCCTCTGGAAGAGGAGCTCCTCGAAGGAGATCCACGCGGTGACCTCCTGGTTGTCGACCGCGAGGATGCGATCGCCCGTCCGGAGATCGGCCATGTGCTCGGCCGAGCCCTCCGGGACGTCGAAGACGTAGAGGTCGGCGGGCTCCATGCCGGTGCGCAGGGCGAAGGTGTTCTGCGCGGCGTCGGGCGTCAGCGCCGCGACGCCTGGCTCGTAGACGGCGATGTCCGCCATCTTGCCGAGGGCGTTGGGTACACGCACCGGCCGGAGGTACGTCACGGGCACGGTCTCGCCGTGGTTGTCGGCCAGGGTCTCTTCGAGGTCGACGAAGCGCTTGATGGGCTTGCCGCGCACCTCGATGACGACGTCGAAGCTGCGGAGCCCGGCGCGGTACGCGGCGGAGTCCGGGCGCGGCACGCCGATGACCGCGGCCGGCTGGCTGGGCCCGATGCCGAGCTCCCCGACGGTATCCACGATCTCGAACGGCTTCTCGAGCCGGATCTCCTGCGGCGTGACGCTCACCTCGACGCGCGTCTGGCCACGGAAGACCGTCAGCGCGAGCTCCTTGTTGGGGCTGCCCTGGATCTTGCGGCGCAGCTCCGCGAACGTGTAGACGCGCTCGCCGTTGGCCTCGAGCACGCGGTCGCCGGGGAAGAGCTTGCCGTCCGCCGGGTGGCCGGGCGCGACGGTGCCGATGGTGGGAGGCGCCTGCGGCCCCTCTCCCACGAGCACCACGAAGTACAGCAGGACAGGGAAAAACACGTTCATCGCCGGCCCGGCGAGGACGATGATGACCCGCTTGTAGAGCGGCTGCGCCTCGAACGTCCGGGCGCGATCCTCCGGCAGGACCGACTCCTGCCGCGTCTCACCCAGCATCTTCACGAACCCGCCCAACGGGAGGATGCCGACGCAGTACTCCGTCTCCCGACCGCGCAGCCGCAGGATCTTCGGGCCGAACCCGAGCGAAAACGTGAGGACCTTGACCCCGAAGATCTTCGCCCAGACGAAATGCCCGAGCTCGTGCACGAAGATGAGCACCGAGCAGAGCAACGCGAAATAGACGAGATCCACGCGGGGGGAGGCGTAGAACAGATCCGCGCGGGTGTCGAAGCGGGAGCGCGCCCTCGCCGGAAAGGCGGTCGCGTTCCCCCTCAGGTCGAGCGGGACGACACGACGCGCGTGGAGATCGTGCGAACGGCGAAGCCGAGCGCGATCCCGCCGGCCGCGAGCCCGAGCTCCTTCCAGTCGGCGCCGTAGAGGAGGCTCAGCGACCCGATCGCCCCGATGGCCGGGATGACCGGACCAAACGGGACGCGGAAGCCCGAGACCTTTTCGCCCTCGGTCGTGCGCCGGCGAAGGACGGGGACCGCGATACACGTCACGGCGTACTGGAAGACGACCGTCACGTTGGAGAACGTCACCAGCTCGCGGTAGGTGAAGAGCGCGCCGAGAATGGCCGTGAGCAACGTCGTCACGATGATGGCCACGTGTGGCGTCCCGTATTGTGGATGGACGCGCCCCATCGCTGCGGGCAGCTCGCCGTCCTCCGCCATCGCTTGTCCGTAACGAGGCGTGCCGAGCGCGCTGCCTGCGGTGAAGCCGCCGACCGAGACGATGCTGCCGACGAGCACCAAGAGCCCCAGCGTGGGGCCGAGGTACCGCGCGGCGTCCACGAGGGGCGTGGCCGAGTCCGCGGCGACCATCGGGTAGGCGCCCACGATCGCCGTCTGCACGACGACGAAGAGCAGCGCCGCGAACACGAGCGAGCCGACGGTGGCGATCGGCACGTTGCGCCTGGGGTTGTCGGTCTCCCCGGCGGGGACCGGCACGACCTCGAAGCCCTGGAGCGGAAAGAGCGCGAGGTACACGCCGTTTGCGACGCCGGCCGTGCCGTGTGGGAGCGCGCCGCCGAGCCGTGACGGGTCCAGGCTCATGAGCGCGACCGCCGCGAAGGCGACGATCGCCACGAGCTTGCCCACCGTCATCAGGTTCACGACGAAGGCGCCCGGTCGGATGCCGACGTAGTTGATGGCGCCGAGCGCCACCACGGTGCTGATCACCGCCGGGCGGAAGAGGGCGCTCTGCCCGAGCCCGGCGAACTCGATGAACTGCGTCGCGTTGGCGGCGAAGCTGATGAAGGCGTTGAGGTAGCAGGCCCAGCCGACGATGAACCCGATCCGTGCGCCGAACGCCCGCCTCGCGTAGATGTACGGTCCGCCGTTTTTGTCGGATTGGCTCGAGAGCTCCGCGAAGCAGAGCGCCACGGGGATGAGGACGAGCGCGCAGAGCAGGTACGAGAGCGGCGAGAAGCCGCCCATCGATCGCTGCATGTCGTCGGGCAGCGAGAAGACCCCGGAGCCGACGATGGCGTTGACGCCGATGGCGATGACGTCGACGAGTCCGAGCCTGCGAGCTGCCACGCGCGGCTCACCTCGGGAGCACGAGATCGAGCAGCCACATCGAGACTGCCGAGATCAGGCCCGCGGCAGGGATGGTCAGCACCCAGGCGGTGACGATGTTGCCGGCGACGCCCCACCGGACCGCCGAGAGCCGCTTCACGGCGCCCACGCCCATGATGCAGGCGTTGATGCAGTGGGTGGTCGAGAGCGGGATCCCGAGGTGGCTCGCGAAGAGGATCGTCGACGCGCCGCTCGCCTCGGCCGCGAAGCCCTGCAGCGGGCTGATGCGGATGATCTTGGTGCCCATCGTCTTGATGATCTTCTTGCCGCCCGCCATCGTGCCGAGGCCGATGGCGAGGGCGCAAGCGATGATGACCCATCGGGGCACCGCGCCGCCAGCCCCCGGCGCCATCCAGGCGGGGATGCCCTCCGCGCCCTTGGTGGCGACGTAAGAAGTGAGCGCGAGCGTCATGATGCCCATGCTCTTCTGCGCGTCGTTCGAGCCATGGGCGAAGGCCATGCCGCTCGCGGAGATGAGCTGCAAGATGCGTGAGCCTCGGTGAACGCCGGCCGGCTTGAAGTTCGCGAGTCGGATGACCCACATCGCGCCGGTCATCACGAAAAACGCGAGCACGAACCCGAACGCCGGCGACACGACCAGCGGCACGAGCACCTTCTGCACGAGCGTCTTCCACTGGAAGTGGCTGATGCCGGCGTGCGCCACGACCGCGCCCGCGAGCCCGCCGATGAGGGCGTGTGAGGAGCTCGACGGGATGCCGTACCACCACGTGATGAGGTTCCAGGCCGAGGCGCCGATGAGGGTGGCGAGCACCACGGTCTGCGTGACGTCGCTCGCGTCGGCGAACCCCGAGGCGATGGTCTTGGCGACGGCCGTGCCGGTGATGGCGCCGACGAAGTTCAGGATGCCCGCGATCATGACCGCCGTCCGGATCGGCAGGACGCCGGTCGAGACGACGGTCGCGATCGCGTTCGCCGCGTCGTGGAACCCGTTGATGAAGTCGAAGACGAGCGCCGTGACGAGGACCAGGACGAGGACGACGAAGACGCTATCCATGTTTCACCGCGAGGTTCGCCAGGTACTCGGCCGCGTCCTCGCTGGTGTCGACTGCGTTCTCGAGGATCTCGATGACTTCCTTCTCGCGGATGAGCAGCCGGGCGTCGCTGACCGGCTCGGCGAAGAGCGCCTTCATGGTCTTCCGGTAGAGCTCGTCGCCTTCTTTCTCGATTGTCTTGATCTGCCGGCGCCCGGCGCGGATCGCGTCGAAGTCGTGTTTGCGGAGCGCGGGCACGATCTCCTTCAGGAGGGCGGTCGCACGCTCGAGCACGTCGAAGAACTGGATCGCCGCCGCGCTCGGCCGGTCGATCGAGAACATGTCGAACGCGCTGGCGCAGGCGTAGGCGCGGTCGAGGATGTCGTCGATGAGAGACGCAAGCTTGTGGATGTCTTCGCGATCGAGGGGCGTGACGAACGTCTCGGAAAGGGCGTCCTCGAGCTGATGTGTCACCTTGTCACAGCGCTTCTCCACCTCGTGCACGCGCTCCCGAACGCCCGCGATGCCCTCCGGCGTCTTGCCCGCTTCTCCGCCGAGCTCCGCCAGCGCCAGCGCGCATTCATGGGCGAGCCTCGCTTGCTCCTCGAGGAAGTCGTAGAAGCGATCGTCCTTCGGCAGAACGACACGCACCAGATCCTGAATGCCCACGTAGCCTCCTGTCGCGGCGCCCGAGGCTATCGATCGACCCGGCGCGTCGCGAGCGCGTCATGGAACTTCTGCAAGCGGGCGTCCACTCGGCCGTACACGGTGTCTTGCCCGTCCCCCTCGGGGGTGGCGATGCGCGCCTTCACCCCGGTTAGCAGCTCGATTCCTGCTTCGACAGAGCTCACCGCGTAGACATGGAAACGGTTCTGTCGAACGGCTGTCACAACATCGTCACGGAGCATGAGCGAGTCGACGTTGTTCGAGGGGATGAGCACCCCTTGCGTCCCGGTGAGGCCGCCCTTCGCCTGGCAGATGTCGAAAAATGCTTCGATCTTCTCGTTCAGGCCGCCGACGGGCTGGATCTGGCCCCACTGATCGACGCTGCCGGTGACTGCGAGGTCCTGCCGTATCGGAAGGCCGCTGAGCGCGGAGAGCAACGCGTAGAGCTCGCTCGACGACGCGCTGTCGCCATCGATCGCCTCGTAGGTCTGCTCGAACACGAGCGAGGCGCTGAAGCTGAGCGGGCGCGTCTGCGCGAAACGTGACGCAAGGAAGCCCTTCAGCACGAGGACACCCTTCGAGTGGAGCGGCCCGCTCATCTCCACCTCACGGGCGATGTTCATCGGGCCTTCGTGTCCGGGGTACACGACCGCCGTGACGCGGCAGGGGCGACCGAAAGACGTCGGGCCATCGGAGAGCACGCTGACGGCGTTCACCTGCCCGACGATCGAGCCCTGCGTCTCGATGCGGATCAGGCCGCGCCGCAGGAGATCGTGCAGCTCGTCGCGGAACTGGGCGCCGCGTCGTTGTGCGCCTTCGATCGCGCCACGCACGGCGTCTTCGTCGATGACAGACTTACCGCGCTTCGTCGCGAGGAACGACGCCTCCGTCGCGACCTCTGCGATGAGCCCGAGGCAGCTCGTGACCTTCGTCTGGCTCTCGGCGGCTCGACCGCCGAAAAACACGAGCTCCGCCACCGCGCCGCGCGTGAGGGGCAAGAGGCCACGAGCTTTCGAGAGCCCCGAGAGGAACGCGGGGTAGGTCTGCTCGGCCTCGGCGGCGGCGAGGGTCGACTCGAACCGTGCCTGCACCTTGAAGAGCTGGGAGAACTCCGGGTCCGCCGCGTGCAGCTCCTGGAAGAGACCCGGGCCGGCGATGAGGATGACCTTCACGTCGATCGGGATCGGCGGGAAAAGCAGCTCCTCGCTCGAGCCGCGGTAATACGACGGGTTCTGCTCGGGGACGACGAACTTCCCCGAGAGCAGACAGGCCTTCAGCTGCTCGTAGAGCGCCTCGTTCTTGAGCAGAGCCGTCGCCGGCAACACGAGGAAGCCGCCGTTGGCCTGGTGGAGCGCGCCGGCCACGGCGAAGCCGGGCTCGGGCGGGAACGCCTCGTCCGGCGGAGAGTGGCTCCGGCCGAACAGCGCGGTGAGCGTCGGGTGCGCGACCTCGATCACGGGCGCGCCGCTGCCGGGCTGGTGCTCGGTGAGGAGCGTCGGCACGATGAAGCCTCGCGACAGGATCGCGCTCTCTTCGCCGCGTGGCTCGTCGATGAGGCGATTGATCTGCGTCATGACCGCGCCCTCGAGCTCGGTCAAGAACGCGCTCACGTCGCTGCGCGCGGCGTACTTCGCGATGATGGGCGCGAAGTGGCCCTTCAGGGCTTCGGCGAGGAACGTCTTGAGGCTGGTGCGCAGCTCGGCCTCGGCCTCTTCGTGGATGTCCGCCAGGCGAGACTCGAACTCCTCGACCGCCAGCTTGACGAGCTCCAGCGGATCGTTGGCTGACGCCCCGCCTCCGCCGGACACCGGCTCGAGGCTCGGCGGCGGGAGGCTCTCCTTCGTGGCCTCGCCTTCTTCGTCCGGAAGGGACGTGATCTCGATCTCGTCGCCCGTTCGCTCGAGGCGGAACCCCAGCTCCTTCGCGCTCGCGACGAGCGTCGTCTCGAGCTCGGCCTCGGCGCGCCGTGACCGCCGCTGCGCGCGCGTCTGCGCCTGCTTGAAGCGCTCGCCCTCGGTGGCGGCGTGGAGCGACTCGACCAGCTTCGAGTAGAGGTTCGCCATCGTGTCGCTGAACGCCCGGCCTTCGCCTGCGGGCATGAACAGCGCAGAGGGCTCGCTCGGCCGGCGCGGGTTCGGCAGCAGCAAGAGGTCGTCGGGGGTGGGCAGCGTGCGCGCGACACGCTCGGCCATCTTCCTCGCGCTGAACGTCCGACCGGCGCCGGAGCTCCCCACGACGACGACGTGGAAGCGCGGCTGGCGCACCTCGAGGCCGAACTCGAGCGCGCCCAGGGCGCGCTCCTGGGCGACGACGCCGGAGACGGGCTCCACGTCCGCCGTCGTCTCGAACGAGAACGATGCTGCATCCACGAACCGCCGGCACTCCTCCGGCGTCAGCTCACGCACGGTCATTCCGGGGACGTTAGCAGATGGTGAGCGAGCAGACGGCTGCGCTGCGATCCCTACTGCGGCACGGGCGGAATCACGACGGTGTTGATCGGCTTCACGCGCATCCCTCCGGGGAACCCGTAAGAGACGGCCTCGGTCGGCACGCTCGTGCCTGGGCGCCCCCAGCCCCAGACCCAGAGCCCGAACGGAGCGGCGCTTGCGATCTCGTGACGCCCGGTCGCGCAGCTCCCGACGGGCTGGAAGTCGCCCGTGCTGAGATCGACCCGAGCCCACTCGTAGTCACCGACCGGCTGCCACCCGCCGACTACTCCGAGGCAGTCGAGATCGACGTCGGCGAACGCGCCGTTTTGCTTGGCGCGCACGAGCACGAGGCTCGTCTCCGGGTAGGTCGGGTCGGCGAAGAAGACGTAGCGGTAGTCGTATTGTTTCGGCGGGACGCCGATCACGAAGTCGGGGTCACCCCAACACTCGAAGCCTTGCGTCGGCAACTGGTCCCACCAGCAGCTCGACATCGAGTGGAAAAACAGGAACGGATGGTCGTCGTCCTGGGCCCGCACCGAGAACGGCGTTCCGGTGACGAGCTCGACGATCTGTCCTCGGCTCAGCGTCGAGGGCCCGCCCACGTCGGAGGACCACGTGAGCTGCGTGCCGTCGACCGCACCGATCAAGAACCACATCGCGGGCTCGCCCTGTCGCGGGCGATGCATGACGCCCACGTATTCGCTCCCGAGCGCGCTGATCGGCGGGATCATCTGTTCGCCGTGATCGCAGGCGGCCGCGATCGTCGGGAGCCGATGGCAGTTGTGGCCCGCCATGACCCCGACCGGCTTGTCGGAGGAGATGATGCTCCCCATCAGCCCTGCGGGCTGCGACAGCTGCGCTTGCTGGCCGCGGTCGAGCACGATCTCGTAGGGCGTGTTGGCGGGGCCGGGCGGGAGCGCGCCGCCGCCGTCGATCGCGGCGACCGGGACCAAGGTCACCGTCGTGCCGTCCTCCATCGCGACGATGTTCATCGACGCGTTGGTGCCGATCTCCGGCACCGTGTAGCCGGCGTTGGCCGCCACGTAGTTGGTGCCCCACACGCTCGTCGGCAACAACAAGGAGGCCGCCGTGGTCGCGGCGCTTCCGCCGCCGTACGGGTTCATCTGGTAGGTCACGACCGGCACGTCGGTGTTGATGCGGAACGAGTTGCCGATGCCGCTCGCGGCGGTGATCTGCGCTCCGCTCGCCACCGCCGCGGGAGCAGGGCAGGGCACGATGCCGCCCGCGCCGCCCGACAAGAAGAGGATGCCGATCTCGCCCGGCGGGATGCCCACGGCCGGATCCACCGGCGTGTACGTCTGGCTCGGACCGCTCCCCGACGCGGTGTAGAGGAAGGAGCCCGTATCGAGCATCTGGCCCTGATACTCGACGGTGACGTGGGCTGCCGTATCCCACGTGTTGGCAACGAACGCCGCGAAGCAGACCGAGTCTCCGTAGATCTGGTCCATGAACGTCGCGTAGTACTCGCAGCCGACCGACGACGCGTTCTCCACCGCGCCTTCGCAGGCGTTGGTGCACGTGCCCGTCATCGCGTTGCAGCCTTGATCCCCCGAGCACTGGTGGAGGACGTTGCCCTGGCAGTCGATCACCTGGTGCAGGTCCGGCGAGCAGGTGACCTCGCAGCCGCTGTTGCCGCCCGTGCCGGTGGTGAAGCCGCCGCCGACGTTCGTCGGGTTTCCGGTCCCGTTCGAGCCGACGCTGCCACCTCCGCCGTCGCTCGGGGTCGAGCCCGCCGAGCAGGCGATCGAGGCGAGGGTAGACAAGCAGGTGATCGTGAGAAGCAAAGACCGCACGGGACCTCCTCGGAGTCGAAGAGGATACCCGGCCGCTTCACTTCTTTCTCGCTCTTCCCGTTTGAGCAGCGGTTCTCGATGCTTCGAGGAGCCGGTCGACGCGCACCCCGTCGATCGTGAGGCCTTCGATGTTCGCGTCCTCGATGCTGACCCCTCGCAGGTCGACGTCGCGGAGCCGAGCTCCCTTCAAGGTCACGTTGGTGATCTTGGTCGCCGAGAGATCGCAGTCGTCGATCGAGGAGCCAGCGAACGTGACGTTCTCGATCGTCGCCTTCTTCGCCGAGGCGTCGCTCAAGGTGACGCCGTCGGCCTTGATGTTCTCCCAGCGCGAGGCGGACGCGTCGCAGTCGGTGATGGTGACCCGCGCGAGCGTGACGTCGACGAAGCGCGAGCCGGCGAGCGAGACGTCGGTGAGCTCCGTCTTCTCGAGGCTCTCCCCTCGGATCTGCTTCGGGAGGCTGCGCGTCGACCGCTTGGATGTGGCCATGTCGCGTAGCTTGCGGCTGGCGAGCCCACGTGCCAAGGGCGCTCGTGCTCCCCCTCCTCGCCCACCACCTCGTCTCCTCGGACGAGCGCGCGCCCGAAGCTTGGCTGCTGGTCCTGCACGGCGTCTTCGGGCTCGGCGCGAACTTCCGATCGATCGCGCGCGCGCTCGTGAAGCGGCGCCCCGAGTGGGGCGTGGTGCTCGTCGATCTCCGCGGGCACGGTGAGTCGCAAGACCGCCCGCCTCCTCACGACCTGGCGGCGGCCGCTTCGGACATCGAGGCCCTCGTGACCAGGCTCGGCAAACCCGTGGCAGGGATCCTGGGCCACTCCTTCGGCGGCAAGGTCACGCTCGCTTACCTGGAGCGTCACCCCGGCACGATGAAGGTCGCGTTCGTCCTCGACTCGATGCCCGGCGCGCGCACGCCGTCGGCGCAGAACGACACGGTGACCGACGTCCTGGGGACGCTCGAGTCGCTCCCGCGCGTCCTGCCTTCTCGCGAGGCGTTCAAGGCGGAGCTCGCCGCGCGCGGCTACTCGAGCATGATCGTCGATTGGCTCGCCATGAATGTCCGGCGGTGCCCCGACGGGGCGGATGGCTACAACCTCCGGCTCGATCTCCCCGCGATACGTTCGATGCTCCTGGACTACTGGCAACGCGACCTGTGGCCGGTGATGGAGCGGGCCTCATCCGCGGAAAGGCTCGTGCTTCTGGTCGGTGGGCGCTCGACCGTCTTCGGAGAGCCCGGTCTCGAACGAGCTCGGGAGGCGGCGTCGAGCAACCCGGCCCTCACGGTGGAAGTGCTGCCGAACGCCGGCCACTGGCTGCACGCCGAGGACCCGGAAGGCGTGCTGGCGTTGATCGACAAACACCTGCCTACCTTGTAGCTTCGAGGGCCGCAGGATGTCGAAGGGCGGAATCAAGGAAGTGCGCGGGGTCTTTCGAGACCCGCGCGCGGAGGACACGGGGTCACGGCCTCCGGTCCCAGCCGCCCGGCCCGCGAGGCCCAGCATTCACGACATCATGCAGGAGCTGTCCATCGATCTGCCGCCTCCGCCGGCGTCCGATCAGCCCGCGTTCGCGGGCGCGGCCGCAGCGCCGCTCTCGGCTCCTCTGCCGCCGTCGGGCTTACGCGACCCTTTCGGGATCGTCGGGACGACACAAGCCGAGGTCTTCGCGATCGAAAACGTGATCGCGCATGGCGGCTTCGGTGTCATCTACAAGGCTCGACACGTCAGGTTTCGCGCTCCGGTCGCGCTCAAGTGCCTCAAGATCCCGGCGCACCTGAGCTCGGAGCAACGGATGGAGTTCTTCGAGCGCTTCCGCGCCGAGGGCGAGGTGATGTTCCGTCTCTCCGGGAGCATCCCCGAGGTCGTCCGCCCGATTCACGTCGACGCGTTGAAGCTGCCCGACGGGCGCTTCGTCCCCTTCATCGCGCTCGAGTGGCTGGAAGGCGAGACGCTCAAGGACGTCATCGTCCGTCGGATCACCGAAGGGAAGGCGCCCATCTCGCTCCCTCGCGCGGTGGTGCTCCTCGCGCCTGTCGCTCGAGCCCTCGCACGCGCCCACCATTTCCCCGGGCCTGACGGTCCTCTCGCGATCCTCCATTGTGATCTGAAGCCGGACAACCTCTTCGCGGCCAAGACCGACGGCGGCGAGTACTTCAAGATCTTCGACTTCGGCATCGCGAAGGTCCGCAGCGCGGCGTCGCGTGTGGCCGGCGGCGCGACCGAGGCGAACGCGACGTCCAGCATGTTCACGCCGGCCTACGCCGCGCCGGAGCAGTGGGCGCCCGACAAGTACGGACAGACCGGCCCCTGGACCGACGTCTACGCGCTCGCGCTCACGTTGGTGGAGCTCGTCACGCAGAAGCCCGCGATCGACGGAGCGCCCGCCGCCATGCTCGCCCAGGCGATGGACGCGTCGAAGCGCCCCACGCCGAGGCGCCTCGGGCTCGAGATCCCTGCGGCCCTCGACGCCATCTTCGCGAAGGCGCTCGCCGTCGATCCGAAGGACCGCTACCAGAGCGTCGAGGCTTTCTGGGGTGACCTCGAGCGCGCCCTGCAGCTGCCGTCCGTCATCGGCCCGAGCGCTCGTGTCTCCGTTTCAGGAATGGCGGCGGTGTTGCCCCCCGGTTGGGACAGCGCGGAGGAGAGGTCGGCCGTGTCGTCAAAACAAGCTGCGCCCGCGGCGCTCCCTTCTCTGGACCTCGACTTGCCACCGCTGCAGCCGGCCGCGCCCCCGCCGCCTCCTCCGCGGCCGCAGGCCGCCCCCGCGATGAGCCCGCAGGCGCCGGCGCTCGGCGATCTGGAGCTCGCGATGCCCGGCCAGCTCGAGGTGGGCTCGCCGGCCATGGGGCAGCCGCCGTCTTTTGCGGCGCCGACCGTGGGGTTCGACGCTGGCTCGCTCGAGCCAGGCGGCGAGCTGGAGGCGGGGGCCTTCGATCTCGTGGAAGACCCGGCGCGGCCAGCCGCGCCGGCGGGTGCGGCGGCGCCGCCGCCGCCCTCGAGCAACGCAGGCTCTGCTCCGTCGGCTGCTGCCGCTCCGCAAGAGCCCGAGGAGCTCGGGCAGCTCGCCGGGCCGGCCGCGCGCGAGAGGCTCCAGCAAGCCGCCCAGAAGGCGGGTGCAGTCGCCGCCAAGGCCGCCTCCACGGCGGCGGTCGCCGCCGCGAGCACCGCCAAGACGCTCGCCAAGAAGGCCGTGGAGGTCGACGCGTCTCAGGTGCGCTTCGACGACCCGTCCACCTGGATCCGCCCGATGCGCGGTCCCATCATCGCGATGGCGCTGGCCATCGTCATCACGATCGGCGTCGTCATCGCCAACAAGGCTACCGGCTCGAGCACGAACGTCAGCTACATCAGCTTGCCGTTGCTCCTCGGAGCCATCGGCTTCGGCGTCTACCGTTGGATGAAGATCCAGAAGAGCTCGTAGACGACGGCGAGCTGGGCGTGACGCTCAGAACGCCCTCGTCAGCGTGAAGTACGCGTTCTGCGCGACCCCGAGCTTGTAGGCCTTGCCCACGAGCACGCCGGGCGCCACGCGCCGGCAGAAGTCCTTCATGTTCATGAAGACGGCGCGCGAGAGGCCCGCCGAGTTCTTCTTGAACCCCGGCCAGCCGCTCGGGAGGCTCGTCGGCGGCTCGCTCGTGTAGTCGAAGAAGAGCTCGTCCGGGTGCGCCTCTCCGGGCGTGGGCGGCCGCACGAGAAAGTAACCGGGGCCGGTGGCGAACGAGACGAGCTGGTGGTTGTACCCGAAGACCACGTCGCCCACGCGCGCGAACCTCTTCTGGAACCGCGAGAACGCCGGGAGCGAGTTGCGGCCCTCGAAGATGACCGTGCCCGTCTCACCTTCCGGCACGAAGTCCGTCAGGCCGAGCGGTTCACCACCGCCGACCGCGTCGTACAGCTTGCCGACTAGCCCACCTCGGACGTCGAGGACCTGCTCGAGGCGGTCCGCGGGGCTCAGGCGCTCGAGGTGAGAGGAGATCTCCTCCCGCTTGGCGCGGTGCCGAACCAACATGGAGAGGGTGAGGCCCGTGGAAGCCCCGGCGATCGTGTCAGCTTGCGCGCCCATGAGGCGTCTGAGCTTAAACCCAGCATCCAGCTGGGTTGATCAAGAACAGCCCAGACGATTCGGATCTCGACCTGCTTGACAGGGGAAGGGCCGAGAGATAAGAGCTTCGCCGCTCGGCACGCCGGGCATTGCGCCCGTAGCTCAGCTGGATAGAGCATCGGACTTCGAATCCGAGGGTCGTAGGTTCGAATCCTTCCGGGCGCGCGGGCACAGAAAGTAGTTGCTCTTTGTTCCTCCCCTCACGGGGGTGAAATCGCTCGGGTCATTAGCTCAATTGGTAGAGCAGTGGACTCTTAATCCATTGGCTGAAGGTTCAAGTCCTTCATGACCCACGAAGTAGTTCGGTAGCGAGCGGGGCCAGTCCCCGCTCGATGCTTTTTGTGGGCGAGCGGGGGTCTGGTCGCCGGCGAGCCCGACGCGGCCACGGCGCAGCCAGCGCTTGTGGGAGCGTCATCCGAGACGCTTGGACGCGCCCGAACGGTGCCGGAGGCCGCTCACCAGCTGGAGGCGGCGAAGCCGCTCACGAGCCGGAGGCCGCTCACATCGACAGGTAGTCGGAGAAGCCGAGCAAGACCGTCGGGGGAACGACGATGAGGAACGCTCCGATCACGAGCTTCTGCGTCCTGTATCCGAGGAAGAACAGGATGTTGATGTCGAAGATCGGCTGCAGCCACCACGGCGGGTTGACGAACGCGAAGATCACGAACCCGAACCCGATCAGAACGCTGAGGCCTGCGATGAGAAAGGGCGTCATCATGGTGGGTGGCCCAAGGCTACCACCAGGTCAGTCGCAGAGGTTCGGATCTTCCATCCCGGTGCATCCGGACAGCTCCGGGTGGGTGCACACCCCGCCGGGGCAGGTGTTCGATGCCCCACCATTAACGAAGAACTCGTTCACCTGGGCGCGCGCCTCGTCGAGCTTCCGAAGCTCGCCGTGTGGGTCGGAGCAGAGGCTCATCGGCACGTTGCAGAGAGGCTCGGCGGGCAGGCCGAAGTCGAACTCGAAGTAGGTCGCGCCCGGCTCGTTCACCGGGCCGGTGACCGCCTCGAGGCCCCAGACGTCGCGGAGTCCGGTCGTGACGTGTTTCGCGTTCATGGCCCGGGCCATCACGTGACCACCGAAGGTGGTGACCTGGTGATCGCCGAGCGCCACGCGCATCAGGATCCGCCTGTCGTCCGGGCTGCCCGGCAGCTTGTTGGTCACCGCGTATTTCGTGTAGCCGTTGGGCTCCACGCGGTCCCAGAGCATCTGCGTCAGGCCGAGGAAGATCTGCTGGTCGCGTCCGTCTGGGAAAGAAATTCCCATGACCTGGAAGAACGGCTCGAAGTCCACGCTCCGGTTCAGCAGCGTGTTGTACGGCTGTCCCATCACCTCGAGCACGCCGCGCTCGACGTCCGTCGAGACGCTCATGAGGACGCCGCCCATGATGCCGCCCTGGCTGATGCCCCAGTAATAACGCTGGCTGCCGTCGAGGTAGCCGCCGTACGTCGGGTCCTGGTCCATCCCGGTGATCATGAGGCGCATGCCCATCAGGTTGTTGAGGAAGCCCTGGTGGAGCCTGTCCATCATCTTCGCGAGCTCGTCCGTCTGGCCGGCCGCGATCCGGGCGGCGATCCAGCCCTCGTCGTCCTCCGCGAGGCCGACGAGGTTCACGCTGAACAGCGCGTAGTTGTACGTGTTCATGAACGTGCGGAAGTGCCCGCTCTCGATCTGCGTGCGCGAGCCGAGCAGGCCGTGGCCGTACTGGACGATCTTCGCCGGCGTGGTGAGCGCGCTCTGCGGGATCAAGAGCTCCCACTCGACCTCGTAGGTCGGCGTGGTCGCGTTCGGCTCGGGCATGCCGTCCGCGCCGAACTGCAGCGTGGCGCCGGGCGCGGCCTGGTCCAGATAGAGGGGCACCTCCATGGTGCCCTCGATCTTGAACGCGATGCTCGGGTCGAAGTCCGTCTGGACGTTCGAGATGGTGTAGGCGGGGCCGTCCTCCCCGACGAGCTCGAAGGCCTCGTCGCGCATGTGGAGGAGCCAGCCCGTGTTGTTCTCGCGGCTGGCCGTCGTGAAGTCCCAGGCGAGCTGCAGGTCGTCTTTCGCGACGCCGGCCGCGTCGAGGGCGGTGAAGATCTCCTGGTAGAGCCCGCGGCGCGCCTCGATGGAGGCGTGGTCGAACGTGCCGCCGTCCCGCAGGGCGACGAAGGCCGGTGAAGGAGCAATGACCGCTCCGTCACTGTCTTCGATCCCGCGGATGGCGACCGCGTAACGCGCGCCGTCCTCGAGCGGGACGGCCGGGTGGATGAGGATGGCGCGCTCGTCCGCGTTCGGCGTCGAGTGGTCGACCTCCGTCCAGTGGGGGACGAGCTCGCCGGTGGCCATGTCGAGCAGGACGGTGGGCGAGCTGGCGAGGATGGTCTCCTCGATCTGGTCGACCCCGGGCAAGCCCGTGTCCACCGCGCCCGGCAGGTAAGCCAGGATGGCCGAGCCCGGCGAGAAGCCGTCGCTCTTGGCCCAGGGGTTGGTGAGGGGGGTGTACCCCTGTTTGGAAGGGGTGAAGAAATCCGGCTGGAAGCTCACGCGCCGCCCGGTCTCCGAGGCAGGATCAGCAACCGTGTAGACGTTCGAGGGGAACGGATAGCCGCACTTCTCGGGGACCAGCGGGTCGCAACCGAGGAGGGGCCACTTGTCGGTCGGCGCCGAGCCGCCCTCTCCGCCGGCGCCCATCCCGCCGGTGCCCATCCCGCCGGTTCCCGCCCCGCCCTGGCCCCCGCCGCCCTCCAGCGGGTCGATCGATTCTTCCGGGCAGCCCAGGAGGAGCGCCGAGCCGAAGAAGGGGAGGAGCAAGCTGGCAAATCGCGTGCGGGCCATGGCTTTCTATGGCACGTTTTTCGACCGGCTTGCAGAGACGCCGGAAGCTCATTATAAGCCCCCCTCTTCCGAGGAGTTCGAACGCCATGAAAGCCGCCATCCACCCCGACTACTTCAAAGCCACGGTCACCTGCGCATGCGGATCGGTGGTCGAGACGTACTCGACCCGCGGCAGCTTCACGACCGACGTTTGCTCGGTCTGCCACCCGTTTTACACCGGCAAGCAGAAGCTGATGGACACGGCCGGTCGCGTCGACAAGTTCCGGAAGAAGTACGCGGCCGCGCAGAAGTGACCTCGTTCGCTGCTCTCGCCTCCGAGAGCGCGGCGCGGCTCGTCAACCCCCGGCCCCCCTCACTTCGTGAGGGGGGTGTCGCGTTTTGGGGAGTTGCTGTCCTGCGCGCAGTGCTTCAATACTAACGGCTGAGGAGCGAGCGAATGTCAGGAGGCGAAGCGAGCGAGACCCCGAACCCGACGAACGTCGGCGGGCAGGCGGTCATGGAAGGGGTGATGATGCGCGCCCCGGGCTCGCTCTCGATCGTCGTTCGCCGGCGCGACAAGAGCCTCATCGTACGCGAGCGCACGGTGCACACGCCGAGCAGCGCGCTGGTGAAGCTGCCGTTCGTGCGCGGCATGTACACGCTGTTCTCGTCTCTCAAGCTAGGCCACCAAGCCCTGCGCTGGTCGGCCGAGATCTTCGAGGAAGACTGGGAAGCAGAAGAGGCCGAAAAAGAGGGGAAGACCACGAAGAGCGCAAAGAAGGGGAGCGGCGCGCTCTCCACTCTCGCGCTGTGGACCGCCCAGCTCGCGACGATGTCGGGAGACGAGCAGCCGGGGCAGCTCGGAGGCGAAGACAAGAAGAAGGGCGGCGGCATCGCCATGCTCATCCCCATCGTCTTCGCCATCGGCCTCTTCGTCTTCCTGCCGCAGGCCGCGGCGGAGGGCATCGACCGGCTCTTCGGCCTCGGGCTGCGACCCACGGCGCCGCTCTACCAGGTGATCACGGGCGCCTCGAAGCTCGTCATCATCGTCTCGTACCTGAGCCTCTTGCGGCTCATCCCCGACGTGCGGCGCGTCTTCCAGTATCACGGCGCCGAGCACAAATCGATTTCGACCTACGAGATGGGGAAGGAGCTCGTCGTCGACAACGCGCGTCCGACGACCGCCCTCCACGCTCGCTGCGGGACCACCTTCATCATCATGGTGGCCTTCGTCAGCGTCGTCGTGTTCGCGATCGTCGGCTCGTTTCTGCCGCCGCTCGGGTCGCGCGCGCTCGAGTTCTTCGCGTTCCTCTTCATCAAGCTGCCGTTCTTGCCGGTGGTCGCGGGCATCACGTACGAGCTGCAGCGCTTCTTCGCGCGCTACTGCTCGACCGGCCCGCTGCAGTTCCTGCTCTGGCCCGGGTTCCTGGTGCAGAAGATCACCACGGCCCCGCCCGACGACGATCAGCTCGAGGTCGCCCTCGCATCGCTCCGCTCGGCGCTGGCCAACGCCAAGGTCACGTTGCCCGCCGATCACCCCGACAAGGCCTTCCCCTCTTACGACGTGCTCGTGGCGGACGGCCCGTACCGCGCGCCGATCTGAACATGCTCCCGCGCGCCAAGCTCGAGGCCGTCGAGCGAAGATACCAGGAAGTCGAGCACCTGCTCTGCAGCCCGCAGGTCCTCTCTGACCCGCGCGAGCTCACGAAGCTCAACAAGGAGCGGACGGAGCTCGACCCCGTCGTCGCCGCTTGGGGCAAGCTCCTCGACATCGAGCGCCGCATCGACGAGGACAAGGCCGCGCTCACCGATCCCGATCTGGCCGAGCTCGCCGAGGCGGAGCTGCCGGAGCTCGAGGGGGAGCGCACGCGCCTCGAGCAGGAGCTCGAGATCCTCCTCCTCCCGAAAGATCCGAACGACTCGCGCAACGTCGTCGTGGAGATCCGGAGCGGAGAGGGCGGAGAGGAGGCTGCGCTGTTTGCTGCTGACCTCTTCCGCATGATGACCCGCTTCGCCGAGCGCAAGCGCTGGACGGTCGAGGTGCTCAACCTGAGCGAGGCGTCCGCCGGCGGCTACAAAGAGGTCATCGCGCTCGTGACCGGTCAGGACGCCTACGCCCAGCTCCGCTTCGAGGGCGGCGTTCACCGCGTGCAGCGAGTCCCCGCGACCGAAGCCCAGGGGCGCATCCACACGTCCACGGCGACGGTCGCCATCCTGCCCGAGGCGGACGAGGTCGACGTCACGCTCGACGAGAAGGACCTGGAGATTTCCATCGCGGCCAGCGGCGGTCCGGGCGGGCAGGGCGTCAACACGACGAACAGCGCCGTCCAGATCCGTCACATCCCGACCGGCATCATCGTCAAGTGCCAGGACGAGCGCTCGCAGCTGAAGAACAAGGCGCGCGCGCTCAAGGTGCTGCGCTCGCGCCTGCTCGAGATGGAGCAGCGCAAGGCGGAGGAAGCGCAGAGCGCGGAGCGACGCGGCATGGTCGGCACCGCCGAGCGCGCGCAGAAGGTCCGCACCTACAACTATCCGCAGAACCGCGTGACCGATCACCGCATCGGTCTCACGCTCCACAAGCTCGACGGCATCATGGATGGCGATCTGGACGAGCTGGTCTCCGCTCTCCGCGCCCATCGTCAGGCCGAGCTCCTCAAGGGGCGAGAGTGACGTCCGCGCTGCCGGCCCCGCTCCCGGCGCCGCTCGACGCGGAGGCCGTGTTGTGTGCGCTGGTGCTCGTTCCGTCCACCTATTCGCGCAACCAACACCCGGAGCTCTACGCCGACCCCGAGATGCGCCGAGCGCACCGGCGCGCTCGCGTGGTGCGGAGCCTCGTCCGCCAGATGCTCATGCACGGCGCGGCGCCTGCCGAGCGCGGGCCGGCCGGCTACGTGGTCCGGATCGAGGCGCCGGCGCTTGGTTACCGTCGCGAGGCGCGGCTGACGGATCTCGAGCACGATCTCGTCTCGTATCTGTTCGCCCGCGCGCGCGGGGAGAACGCGGCGGAGCCGCTGGGCCGCATCGAGCGCGTGCTGGCACGGCTCTCGAGCTGACGGAGATCATGATCGACGAAGAGTGGGCGCGCTGCGCGAAGGAGCTCGGCCTCTCGGCCTTCGAGACGCCGGCGATCTTCGCGAACGATCCACACGTGAGCTTTCCGGCGCGGCTGCGCGAGCGGCTCACCCCGACCAGCGGTCCCGTCACGCGGGCGCACCTGCTCGCGGGGACCTGGCGAGGGCATCGGTGCCTGGTCGAGCACCGCATCCCCCGGCGGCAGCACCACGAGCTGCACATCGCGGTCGAGATCGCTCCGCCGTTGGGCCTCTCGCTGTACGTCGGCCCCAAGGGGACACGCGGGCTCATCCAGCGCGCCGCTGCCGCAACGAACGACCCGACGATCGACGGACGCTTCGATCTCGAAGCCTCGGACGAGGCCGCGCTCGGCTCGATGCTCCGCTCGCGCGACGACGAGGACCGCCGCTTCATCGAGGCGCTCGCGAGCGACCGCGTCGTCGTCACCGACACGACCGTCGTCGCCTGGGGCGACGCCCAGACTCGCCAGGACGTCTCGCTCGGCGAGGCGCTCGCCAACCCGTTTGGGTCCGTGGCGGTCAGGGGACAGACCCCCGCGGAGGTCGCCGCTCGGCTCGATCGCCTCGTCTGGGTCGCAGAGCAAATGGCCGCGCGGCGCGCGCGCATCCCACCCACGCCTGCGGAGCACGCGCGACACGACGCCTGGCGCGCGGCGGGCGAGGCGCACGGGCTCGTGTTCGATCCGAGCGCGAGGATGCTACGCGGGCAGATCCCTGGCGGCTCCGTCGCCGTCGGTGCGGAGAGCCGCCTGCGCGCCATGCACGTGGAGGGCAGCCATCCGCCGAGCTACACGACCTTCGTCGCCACGTTCGCGCAGCCGCTCGGTCTCGAGCTCTACGTCGACGCCGCCGGCGTCTTCAACTGGCTGAGCGAGCTCGTCGGGCAAGACATCACGATCGGCGATGCCGCGTTCGATCGAGCGTTCCGCGTGCGCGGAGCCCCGGAGGACGCGGTGCGCCGCAAGCTCGCGCCCGCCGCATCCGCGCTCGCCGGCCTCGCCGCGCGTGGATGGGCGGTGGTCATCACGGACCGCCAAGCGTCGCTCTTGCGGCCGGAGCGCGCCGAGACCCAGTCGGACATCGAAGCCGCGCTCGCGCTCGCGATGCCTGCGCTCCGCGCCCTCGCACACCCCTGAGCAGTCCGTCCAGGCGCGCTCCGCGCGCCCGCGTCAGGCGGCCTTGCTCTTCAACGCCGCGATGAGCGTCCGAGCCGCCTCCTTCGAGGACGCCGGGTTCTGCCCGGTGATCAGTGAGCCGTCGCGGACGACGTGGACGCCCCAGTCGGCCGTCTTTGTAAACTTCGCCCCCTGCGCCTTCAGCACGTCCTCGAGCAGGTACGGCACGACGTCGACGAGGTGCATCGCCTCCTCTTCGGAGTTTGTGAAGCCCGTCACCGAGCGCCCCTTCGCGATGGGCTCGCCATTCCGCTGCTTCACGTTCGTCAGGATCCCCGGCGCGTGACACACGAGCCCCACCGGCACGTTCGCCGCGAGCGAATCCGCGATCAGCGCGAGCGCGTCGGGATCGTTCGTCAGATCCCAGAGCGGACCGTGCCCGCCGGCGAAGTAGATCGCGTCGAAGCTCGATCGAGCGACGTCGGCCAGCTGCACGGTGCTGGCGAGCGCGCGCTTCGCGTCCGGATCTTGCTCGAAGCGGCGCGTGTCGGCCGTTTGAAATGTGGGCTCGTTGCTCTTCGGATCGAGCGGTGGGGCGCCGCCCTTCGGCGAGGTGAGCGTGATGTCCACGCCCGCGTCGCGGAACACGAAGTAGGGCGCCGCCAGCTCCTCGAGCCAGAACCCCGTCTTTCTGCCTGTGTCTCCCAGTCGATCGTGGGATGTCAAAACGATGAGGATCCTCATACACCGCATGGAGCAAGCGCCGCGCCCTTGGGGCTTGTCAGCGTACGTTTCGCAACGGTGTCGGCGCGGGCGGCACGGCAGGCGACCGGGAGCACGGGCTTGGTGTATGGCTGGCCTGTGCTCTTCTCTCGCGTCCTGGGCGGCTTGGGACTGGTCTTGGCTCTCGTCGGCGCTTGCGGCGACGACTCGGCGCCCGGAGGCGGCGGCGCGGGGGCGGACGCGAGCGGCGGGGGCGGAAGCTCGAGCTCGGCCGACGGAGGAGGGGGAGCGGCGCCTGCGTGTGAGAGCGGATCGCGGCTGCCTGTCGCAGACACGGAGATCTGCGTCGTGTCGGCTGCGTTTGGTGAGCTCTACCTCGAGCAGGCCGAGATGCCCGACGGCTACAGCATCTTCGCGTTCGTGGAGCCCGACGCGTGTGACCACTTCCTCTACATCGAGGAGGTTGTCGAGGAACAAGGCGGGACCGTCGACTTCGCGAAGATCGATCTCCTCGGTCAGCTCCCGGGCACTTGTCCGATCACGACCGACCCGGACGTCCCGGTCCCCCACGACGGAAGCTGCGTCGCCCTCGTGACGACCAGGCGGTTCTCCCAGAGCGGGAAGGCCGACACGCTCGCGGAGAGCGGGCAGGTCGTCGTCTCGCAGCTCTCCGCGACGACGCTCCAGGCGGAGGTGCAGGCCGTCTTCGCGGGGACGCCCCTCTCCGTGTCGATCGAGGCGCCCGCCTGCCCGATCATGTGCACGTGTCTCACGAGCGTGGTCGGTTGCCCTTGCGGGACTTGAGCCGCGAGAGCGCTCAGCTCTTCGACGGATCCGTCACGCGTCCCAGGAACAGGACGAGCCCGCTGGTGTTGTCGCGGATGACGAAGAGGAACGGGTGGTCGGCCTTGAACGTGAAGGCGGGCTCCGCCGGGGCCTTGGCGCCCTCTTCCATGACGACGGCCGTCGCCGCCGCGGCTTCCGTGCCCTTCTCGTCGACCTTCACGAACGCCTTGTGGAACACGTCGCCGATGAAGAGGCGCTCGTCGGCCCTGGGCGGGTTGGCGATGCCGGTGAAGTCGGCCTTGGGGAGCGCAAACGCGTCCTTCATTCCCAGCTCCTGGAGCGGTGCGGCGAGCGAGCTGGACGGCGGGGCCACCTCGAACCTGGGGATCGAGACGGCGGCGCGCGTCGACGTGAGCGCCCTGCCGAGCTCGTCCAGCTTCTTCGCGTCGAGCGACCTCTCGACCGCGTCGAGGCCGTCGATCTTGTCGGGGAGGACGAACAGCATCGACATCGAGCCGCCCTTGTAAGGCAGCTCGAGCACCTTGAGGCCGTCCTTCTGCGTCGCCTTGTACTCCCCGACGGCGTTCATCATCGGGACCTCTTTTTTGTCCTTCGGCGTCAGGGAGAACGTTGCGGGCCGCGTGCTCTCCTTCTCGAACGGGACGGCCCAGTCGCCGAGGAAGTAGATGGCGTTCACGAGGACGAGGCGCGTGCTCGCCTTGATGCCGTCTTTCGGGATCAGATCCTGGATGCGCTTCTCGGTCTGCTGCTCCACCCACGCGTTGATCTGGACGCGGGCGGGCTCCGGCGCGTTTCTGAAGTCCATGGGCTCGAGGGGCGCGCCGTAAGCCGCCTTGGTCTTGTCCAGGAAGGGCTGCTCGAAGCCGTACGCCTTCTCCCCGAACAGCTGGTTCGCGATGCGGAACGTGATCGGACGCGACGGATCTTCGAGAGACTGAGCGAGCTGCCCGGCCGTCTTCATGATCTCGTCGGGCGTCCCGTCGAGGTGGAGCGCCTTCTTCATCTGCGCCGCGGTCTCGCCCTTGGCTCCGCCCCACGTCATCGAGAGCGCCGTCGCGATGCTGGCCGGCGAGATGACGACGTTGCCCGGCGTCGTGCGCAGGCGCTGGTAGAGATCCAGGCCGAAGGCGTTGGTGCCCGTCGCGAGCTTCTTGACGGCGTCGGTGGCCGGCGGCGCGACGGGCACGGCGCCGCTCGCGCTCGAAGCCGCGCTGGCCGTCGGATCGCCGCCGGCCGACGAAACGCTGCTCGGCGCGTCCAGGGTGGCCCCGGTCGCGGTGCTGCCGCTCGGGTCACGCGGGGGAGAGCCGGACGGCTCACAAGCGATCGCCGCCATGACAAGCGGGACCAGACCGAAGATTCTCGAACGCATCCTGTGCTCCTGGGAGGGAATGAAGCGCGCGCCGCGGCAGCCGGGGCTGGGGAGGTGGCGAGAGCGCACAGCTCCCTACGGACGTGCGGCCGGAAGGATCTCGATGCCGATGCCTCTATGCGCTCAGACCTGCTCGAACAGGAGCGGCTCGCGCTTCGCCACGAAATGATCGACGAGCTGCCGTGCGTACGTCGGCAGATCAACGAAGCGCGCGCCGAAGCCGGAGATCGCGCCCTGGTGGCCAGGCGGCCGCGCCCACTCGACGACCGCGCGCGCCTCGAGCTCCACCCCGCCGGGGAGCGTGATGCGAATGAGCACCTCCGACCCGAGGTTGGGGACCTTGCGGCGCGTGGCAACGAAGACGCCACCTTCGCTCACGACGTCCGCCTGGGCCCGCCAGCGATAGAAATTGGAGGGGCTCTGGAAGTCGATCGCCGCGTCGTAGCGCGGAGGTCCGCTGCCGCCGTTTCGCGCCGCCGCGTGTGGATGCTGAGCGGGTTGACCGGGCAGCGGCTGTTGGCCTTGGGGCGACTGTTGGCCTTGGGGCGCCTGCGCCGCGTACGCGGCGACCCCGTGCCCGATCCGCTCCTGGAGGGCACGGACGATGTTGGTGAGCTCACCGATCCGGTGCTCGACGCGGTGAACCGCGGCGCCTACCTCGGGCGCGAGGCCGCCCTGTTGCTTCGCTTGCTGCAGCGCGAGCTGCGCGCGCGCGATCATCTCGTTCTCCTCCGGTGACGCGTCGGGCCGCTGGAAGAGGACCTGCTGCGCGGGGCCCGCGGGCGGGCCGGCCGCGAGCACCTGCCGCGCGTGAGCGGCCATCTGCTCCGCGCTCGCGGCGGCTTGTTGTTGGTGCTGCGCGACGCTGCGTGCGACCTCAGCTGCTTGCTGCTGTTGCGCCAGCGCTTGTTGCTGCGCGTGCGCCATCTGCTGGGCAACCTGGCCGGCCTGCGCGATCTGCTGTGCCTGCGCGGCGGCCATCTGGCTGGCCTGCTGCAGCGTCTGCAGGTGCTGCGCCTGCGCCGCTGCGACGTGTTGCTGCGCCTGGCCGAGCTGCTGTACCTTCTGGGCGGCCTCCGCGATGGCGCGCTCGAGCGCCTGGCTCTGCTCCTCGCCGATCGCGCGCGCGGTGGTTCCCGCCAGGACGAGGCTGTCGGCCACGGCCTTCACGACGGGAGCGAGGGTGTTCTCGACGAGCGCGAGTTGCTCCGAGACGAGCTCGGCGATCTTCGGATCGCGCTCGACGTTGACGAGGAGCTCGCGCGACGCGAGCGCGTCGAGCGCCGCGTGGAGCTTCGTGAGCTCGGCGGCGATGAGCGCGGCCGGCTCTCCGCTCTGCTGCACCATTCGAGCGAGGCTCTTCTCCATCGAGGCGAGCTGCTCGCCGAGGCCGGCCAGCGTGCCCGTGACGCGGGCGACCGGGTCGTCCTCCTTGCCGCCCATCATCTTGACGCGGACGAAGCCCTTCTTGATCTCCTCCCAGCGGGCCTTCTGCGCGGGCGTCTGCCGACCCCGCATCTCGGCGAGCTTGAGCAGGTTCTGCTCCGCCCCCGTGGTGAGGGTCTGCGACTCGCTCGCGTAGTGGTCGTCCACGATCGCCTCGATCTCCTCGGGCGTGTGCGCGGCCACGACCTTCTCGGAGACCTTGTTCATGTTGCGGTAGCTGCCCTGGAGCTTGAAGGGCGGCTCGGTCCGGAACGCGTCGTCTTGCGAGGCGGAGGCGATGTACTGCAGGTTCACCGAGAGCAGGACCTTCTGCACCATGAAGAGGCGCTTCAGGACCTCGGTGATCTCGTTCACCTCCGCGGCCGAGTACGGATAGCCGAGCTCGGAGACGGGGATCGCCTCGCCCTGCGCCATCTTGATGAGCTTGTACGTATCCTTCGGGTCGCGACCGGCGAGCGGCTGCAGGGCCTTGTTCGAGGTGAGCGAGTTCTCCAGGTAGGAGAGCGCGAACAGGTCGTCTTTGCCGTTCAGGATGTCGCCGAGGTTGTAGGTGTCGGCGCGGTTCGCGAGCATGTCGGGGATCTTGAACTTCTCGCCGCTCTCCGTGTACGGGTTGCCCGCCATGACCACGCAGAACTTCTTGCCGCGCATGTCGTAGGTGCGCGTCCGGCCCTTCCACACGCCCTCGATCCGGCGCTGCGCGTCGCAGAGCGAGATGAACTTCTGGAGCAGCTCCGGGTTCGTGTGCTGGATGTCGTCGAGGTAGAGCATCACGTTGTTGCCCATCTCGAGCGCGAGGTTGATCTTGTCGACCTCCTGCCGCGCGGTCGCGTTGGGCGCGTCGTTTGGGTCGACGCTCGTGACCTCGTGACCGAGCGCGGGCCCGTTCACCTTCATGAAGATGAGGCCCAGCTTGTTGGCCACGTACTCCATCAGCGTGGTCTTGCCGTAGCCCGGCGGCGAGACGAGCAGGAGCAAGCCCATCTGATCGGTGCGCTTGCCTTCGCCGGCCGCGCCGAGCTGCTTGGCTAGGTTGTCGCCGACGAGCGGGAGGTACACCTCGTCGATCAGGCGATTGCGGACGAAGCTCGAGAGGACACGCGGCGCGTATTCGTCGAGCCGGAGCCGCTTGCGCTCGCGGTCGAGGATCTCCTGTTTGATCTTGCGGAACCTGCGAAACCGCGGGACGCGCTCGGTCGCGAACCTGTCGAGCCGGCTCAGCCACTCGTCGAGCCGGACGTGGATGCTCCGCTCCTTCACGTTCGGGTGCTGCCCGAGCAGGCCGGCGACCGTCACCTCGATCGCCGCGCTCGACGGCTCCCGATCGACCTTCTTCTCGGTCGCGACGAGCGCCGCGGCCTCGAGCAGGGCGTACTGGTGCGGAGCGAGATCGGGATACCGGCCGATGAGCGCGACGAGCCACGAGCGAACGAGGCCGAGCCGCTCGGCCGGGTGCTGCTCGAGGGCGCGTAGGTCGTCGTCGAAGTCGCGCCGGCTCCCGGCGCTGTCCACCTCGCGGAAGAGCGCCTCCTTCAGGGCGCCAGCGGAGGTGCTCACGACGAAGCGCGGCCGCTCCGCGGCGAGCTCGTCGACCAGATAACGCGCGGCGACGCGCACGACCGAGTCCGTCGCGTCCACGCGGTGGGCTTCGGCCACGGCGCGCACACGGGGCTCGATCTCCTTCGCGAGGTCCAGCTGCGGGATGACCGAGTCGAGCCGATCACGAAGCCTGCCGAAGCTCCGGGCCCGCCGGTGCAACACGCCGCGCTCCGCGGCGTCCATCCCGGCCCACGCGAGGCCGGCGATCGCGCGGGCGTCCGCTCCGTAGCGGAGCAGGCCCGCGGACTTCCGCATGCCGACGACCTTCTCGAGGATGAGCGCGGCGTCGACGTCGTGCACGCCCCGCTCGTATCCCTCGTCGTGTTTGTCTTGCGAGAACGCGCGGACCAGCTCGAGCACGCCCGGGCTCGTACCGTCGGGGCCGGCGGCACCGCCGCTCAGCGCCGCGTCGGAGAGCTTGAGGAACGTGAGACCGCCTTCGTTCTTCTCGGCGGCCGAGAGGATGGCGGCCGCCAGGTACTCGGCCCGGTAGACCTCCGGCGTCTCGCTCGCGAGCTGCTGATCCCAGAGATCGCGGTTCTCCTCGAGCGCGGTGTCCTCGATGCGCTCGTAGAAGTCCGTCCCCGTCAGGTGGACGTAGAGCACGTCCTTCCCGGTGCCCTCGTCCTTGCGGGGGACGAGCGCGAGCTCCACCGGCTGCGTGTTGACGTTGAACCGGTGTTTGCCGAACCGGATGACGTTGTCGCCGCCGTCGAACAGGTCCGCCTTGTCGCGGAGTGAGCGCAGCGCGTCCTGGCGCGCGCTCTTCAGCTTGGACTCGACCTCGTCGCCCTTGACGGTGGCGCCGATGTCGAACAGCTGCTTCGCGAGGTCCCGGAGCTTGAGGACCATCGCGTCGGACGCGAAATACGTGTTGAGCTCGTCCGGCGAGGTGAAGGTCCGCGCCTTGCGCTGGATGCCGCCGATGATGCGATCCGCCGCGCCGACGATGTTCTGCGCGCGGCGCTGGCGCTCGTCGAGCAGCGTCTGCCGCTTGGCGGCGATCGAGTCGGTGACCTCCTCCCGCTTCTGCGCGAGCTCCCCGAGGAACTCGTCGAACTCGCCGAACTTCCCCTCGAGCTCCTCCAGGTTGAGCAAGAGGCGCGAGAGCGTCTCGTCGCACTTCTCGGGCGTGTCGCAGAGCGCGACCGCCGACACGACGCTCTGCCCGAAGAGCTTGAACTGGGCGGCGAACTCGCCACGACCCTCCGCGGAGGCGAGCTCCTTCCTGCGGCCCGCGAGCGTCGCGCGCGCGCGGTTCAGCTGCGCGTACACCTCGCTGATTCCTTCGAGGATCCGCGTGCGGATCGTCGGGTCGTCGATCTTGAGGCCGTTGATGATGTCGCTGAGGACGGCGAGGCCCTCGCCGACGTTGTCGACGTCCTCCGAGATGGGCTTGAGCTCGGTGGCCTTCTTCGCCTCCCCCACCTTGGTCACGACCCCGCCGAGCCGATCGACGAGCGGGGCGAGCGCCTTCGGATCGAGCAGGAACTCGACCGCGGCCTTCGACACCTCGTCGAAGCTCGCGACGACCTGCTTCTCGAGCTCGTCGACGCGCGGCAGGTTCATGTACCGCATCTCGCGCATCGTGATGAGGTGCCCGCGCTGCTTGCGCAGCTCGTTGAGCGAGCCCATGAAGTCCTCGACGCTGCGCATGTCGGTGATGCGCAGGCTGCCGATCACCTTCTCCTGTTGGGCCTCCGCCGCGGTGAGCGCCTCCGCGCTCCGCTTCCTGATCGCGGCGACCTTCTCGAACTCGTCGATGATGAGCTCGGCGGTCCCCTTCAGCTGCTTCACGACGCTGGCGAGGTCACACGCCTCCGCGTTCGGCAGCCAGTAGAAGGCGTCGGTCATCTTGTTCGCGGTCGAGATGACGTCTTCGTAAGACTGCCTCGTCGGGTTCTCGGTCTCGGCGATCCGTCGCAGCGTCAGCGCCTCCGAGATGCCGCGCACGAGCTCCGCGTTGCCGACCTTGGCCAGGAAGGACCCGTCCGTCGGGGCGGCGGCCGCGTGCTCCTGGGTGCAGAAGGGCGTCTGCCACACCTGCATCGGGTGGACCTTCGTCGGCTCGTCCGACAAGGACTTGAAGATGACGAGCTTGCCATCATCGAAGACGCTGTACCCGTGGCACGTCATCGGGGTCGCGACCTCCTTGCGGATGAGGTTGTACGGCAAGAGCAGGTAGGTGCCGTCCTCGATGCGGTCGTAGACGTAGAGCACGTCTTCGCCGTTCGGTGCCTTGAACTGCCGGCGGAAGACCATGCCTTTGGTCTCGCCGTCGAAGACCTTGTAGTCGCCCGTCCGCAGGTAGAACCCGCCCGGGAAGATGATGCCCTGGTCCTCCGGCAGCGTGTGGCAGGCGAGGCCGATGGCGTCGATGCGCACGACCGTCTCCGTGCGCGTGTTGTAGACGAGGTACCGGTAGCTCTCTTCGCGGTACGGCTTGATCTTCAGGATGATGAGCGCGCCGAGCCGCGCGTACGAGATGTCCGCGTCGTCGAGCGTCTGGTTCGGGTCCTCGACCGGCTCCCGGTAGACGCCCTTGCCGTCCTTCGTGTTGTTCTCGATCTTGATCGTGAGATCACCCCCGATCGTCTCGACGAACACCTCGTCTGCGATGTTGAAATGGGGGTGGTCGCCCGAGACCTGATCTTCACGCCTGACCGCCGTGAACTCGAAGTCGTGCTGGCGCGGCAGGACGTTGTCCTCCTCGCCTCGGGCGTCGATGAACTTGATCTGTCCGCCCTTGTCGATGCCCCACCGGAAGACACGCTGGTCGGTCGTGCGTGCGCCGACCTGGAAGATCGCGAGGAGGCGCGTGTCGGTCGTGCGCACCATGAGCAGGCGCGTCTCTTTGTTGTACCGATAGAGGTCGGCGAACTCGCGGACGAAGCCCGGGTCGGCCAGGTAGTGGCCGGGCTCGACCGGCAACGTGGAGAAATCGAACCCACCCTCCGCCGTCGGCTTGAACGCGTGGACGCTGAAGACGTCCCCCACGTGTGTCTCGCTCTTCAGCCCGAGGAAGACGTTGTACCCGAACAGGAGGTGCCCCGAGACCGCCTTGATGTCGCGGGGCACACAGTTGTTGTCGGTGCGCACGCGTTCGGTCGCGAGCAGCGAGATCTGGGAGCCGCCGAACGTCTGGACTCGACGCTCGTTGAGCTCCTCCGCCTTCTTGCCGAGCGCGGCCGCGACGTCGAGCAGCCGCTTGCGAATGACGTCGTAGCTTCCGCCCTCGAGCTGCGAGGCGGAGTCACCAGGCGGGCCCGCATCGCCACTCTTGCCGGTTGAAGGGGAAGAGGTCGTGGATGTGTCTGTCACGGAGTTCCGTCCTCGAGCGTCTCGCCGCTGTTGCCTCCCCCCTGGCCCCCCTCCACGAGGTGGAGGGGGGAGGCTCACGTTACTGCGTCTTGATCTCGTCGATGCCGAGGTCCTTCGCGCGCTCGGCGAGCTTCGCGATCTTCGCGCGAGCGTCCGCGTCGGTGCCGGCCATGAGCTTGGCCAGGACGGCGCTGATCGTGAGGTTCTTCGCCGTCTCGCCGTCCACCGCCGGACGCTCGAGGATCTCCTTGATATCGCCGGTCAGGCTCTTGTTGCCGTTGAGGTAGTCGCCGAGCACCGTGCGGATGGTCTCGCTCTGATCGATGACCGCGTCCGCGGACTGGCCGAAGCTGACCGCCTTCACGAACTGATCGAAGAACCGGCCGTCGCCGCCGATGATCTGGATCTTCGCCTGCTCGAAGGCCTGGGCGAGGATCTTCGCCTGCTGCTCGGCGATCTTGATGCGTGTCTCGAGCGACTGCATCGCCACGTCTTTGTTCGCCTGCAGGCGGATCCGGAACTCCTCGTGATCGCGGCTCTCCGCGTCGAGGTTCTTCATGGCCGCGGCCTTCTCCTGGATACCCGTGGCCTCCGCCATGAGCTTCTGGCGCGACGCCTCCGCCTCCGCCGTTCCCTTGAGCTGGATGGCTTCGGCCTCGGCGTTGGCGACCTTCGCCTTGGCCAGGCCCATCTGCTCGGCGCCCGAGGCCTCGGCCGCGAGGCGCTCCTTGACGATGAGGGCTTCGGCGAGGCCCTTCTTCTCGATCGCCGCGGCCTCCGCCTCGGCGACCTTCACCTTGGCCATGCCGATCCGCTCGTCGCCGGCGGCCTGCGCCTGGAGCTTCTCGAGCGTGACGCGAGCCTCGGAGAGGCCGACCTTCTCGATGGCCTGGGCGTCCGCCTCGCGCACGCGCACCTGAGCGATGCCCTCGGCCGCGGCCTCCGCCTGGATGCCTTCGGCGAGGCGGATCTTCGCGCGCGCCTGCTTCTCGCTCGCCTCGAGGTCGGCCTCGGCGTTCGTGAGCTTGACCTTGGCCTGGTGCTTCGCGACCTCCTCGGCGGCCTCGGCGGCCTTGATCTGCGTGACGAGGTGCTCCTGCGCCTTCGCCTCGGCGGCGATGCGGACCTGGTCCTTCTCGCGGTTCGCCTGCGCGAGCGTGCGCAGGTCCTTGATGCGCTCCTCTTCCTCCGCGACGGTCTTGTCGACGGCGATGCGGCCGCGCACGACGTCCGCGATCTCCTTCTTCTTGACCTCGATCTCCTTGTCCTTGTTGATGCGCTGGATCTCGACCTCGCGCTCACGAGACAGGGCCTCGAGCTGCTGCGCCTTCTTCACGCGCTCGACCTCGATGGCGACCTCGCGCTCCTTGGCCTGACGGGCGACGAGCACGCTGCGCTCCTTCGCTTCGTTCGCGACGAGCGCCTCTTCCTCGTTTTTGTGGCGGAGCACGAGCGTCTGCTTCATCTCGAGCTCGGCGCTGCGGCGGGCCTCGTTCTCTTCGCGGGCCTGGGCGACGGCGATCTCCTTGTTCTTCTTCGCTTCGGCCTCGGCTCGGCGCTGCTCGAACGCGAAGATGGCCTCGTCACCCTTGAGGTTCTGGCTGCCGACTTCCATGCGCTCCTTCTGGCGGAGCTCGTTCGTGTGCACGTTCTGGATGACCGTGAGATCCGTGATCTTCCGGATGCCCTCGGCGTCCATGATGTTGTCCTTGTCGAGCACCTCGATCGGCGTCTGCTCGAGGTAGTCGATCGCGCAGTCGTCGAGGTGGAAGCCGTTCAGATCGACGCCGATCACCTTGATGATCTCGTCCTTGAAGGTCTGCCGCTCCTTGTAGAGGTCCTCGAAGTTCAGCATCTTGCCGACCGTCTTGAGGGCCTCGGAGAACTTCGCGTTGAACAGCTCCGCGATGACACGGGGGTCGCTCGCGCGGGCGCAGCCGATCGACTGGGCGACCTTGAGGACGCTGTCCGACTCCTTGTTCACCCGGACGAAGAACGTGACCTCGATATCGGCGCGGATGTTGTCCTTGCAGATGAGGCCCTCCTTGCCGCGCCGGTTCACCGTGACGGTCTTGACCGAGATGTCCATCGTCTCGGCGCGGTTGATGATCGGGTAGACCGTCGCGCCGGTGAAGGTGACCTCGGCTTCTTTGCCCATGCGGTTCACGATGAGCGCGGTGCCTTGATCCACCTGGCGGTAGAACTTCGCGATGATGATCGCGAGCCCGAACAGGATGATGGCGGCGAAGCCTACGGCGATACCAACGGGGAGAATCCAATTCGGCATGTCAGGCCAGCTCCTTCACGACGCGCGGCGCTCCGCGCTTGGTCCTCGAGCAGAGACGGATGACGCCGTCGCCCCCGAGGACCGCAGATGGTACACGAGCCGCGCGTAACGCCTCCGGAATCCCGCCCCGAACCGCAAACGCGCGACCGCTCTCACGTAAGAACGCGCTCTGGGCGTCGCAATGGAAAATCGGTTGCGCTACCGGCGCAGCGAGACCGATTTCGGAATCGAACGGCCGAGCCTCTCGCACCTTGTGTGATAACGCGCGCACACGACGATGCAGCGCTCACGCTTCGAGCTGCACGACGAAGCCGACGAGGGAGACCGAGGTCACTCGGGGATCGAGTCGCGATCTTTCTTCTTCGGCAGCCTGGTGCCGTCGGGCAGGAGATCCTTCGGCGGCATGATGCCCGCCGACGCGGATTTGTACCGCTCGCAGCGGCTGAAATCCCCCTCGCAGTAGAGGGCTTGCATGGTCTTGAGCGCGCTCTGGTTCCGGAACTCGGGGAACACGGGGCAGCCGGACATCTTGGGGCAGGACACGGCTACTCCGTCACGCTGAAGTCGAAGGAGCCGGCGGGGCTCCGCTGGACGATGAACACCCACGAGCCGGCCGGGAGGGTCAGGACCTGCTCGATGCCGCCGTCGGCTTGCCAGACGCAGCCTACCAGAGTGCCTGTGCAATCTTCCGCCCGGATCTCGAGCGAGATGCCGTCCCCCGAGTCGGCGGTGGCGGTGACCGTCACGGTGTGCTCGGTCGCGAGCCCGATCCGAAACACGGCTTCGGGCAGAGGGACCGGCTCACACGTGCTCGCCACGTCGTCGCTTCCTCCGGTCGAGTCCACGCCCGTCTGCTCGAATGGCAGCGAGATGGCGAATGGTGACGCGCAGGAGCCGTCCCCGGCGCCGCCCGAGCCGGTCGTCGTCACGCTCGTGGTCGAGGTCGTTGACGCGACGGTCGAGCCCGAGCTCTGCGAGCTCGTGCTCGAGCCCGTCGAGCCCGCCGCGGTCTGCGAGGATGTCGTGCCTCCGCCGGCCCCGCTGCCGCCGTCGTCACCGCATCCGGCGACGACGAGGAGCACGGCCGCCAGGTGCATGTTCGATCGACCCATCACAGCCGAGGCATCTCACCGGCAGGCGGCCGCTGCAACCGAGGTCTCGCCCGCGGACGCGCGGCTCCCCGCTCAGCCCCCCATGGAGGGTTTGTACGCCTGTCCGGGCGTGCCTCCGAGGGCGAGCAGGGTGACGCCGGTCTCGGTCACGAACTTCCGCTTCGTGCTCGGTCCGACGCGGACGAGATCGCCCTGCCCGAGCGATCGGCGCTCATCACCAGCGACGAGCACGGCGGCGCCGCGCAGCACCACGTAGACCTCCTCGTGACCGTCGCTCGCGTGATCGTGCTCCGGATAACCCGTGCAGCCCGGGTCGATCTCGAGGACGTTCATGCCCCAAGACGAGACACCCAGCGCCTGCCGAGCCGGCCTGAAACGAATGCCCACAATGGCGTGCTCGCCCGCGTACGCTTCGATCTGTTCGATCGTCTTCACCGTGATGTCGGCCATCGGTAGTCTCCTTCGGGCTCCGGATTGCCATGGCGCTGCCGCCCAAGCTTGAACAAACGCGACCGACCGGGCACGGGCGTGCGCGCGGGCTCGTCTCGAGCCGCGTTAGCGGGAGGCGGGTCGAGTCCACCACGTTCGCGCCCCCGGAAGATCTGCGTGACGTCGTCGACGTGTTGTGGTCGGCGAGCTGGGATCTCCCGGCCGACGCGCCGCACACGACGGAGCTCCTGTCGGACCCCTGCGCTCACATCGCCTTCGAAGGCGGGGACCGCGGGCCGGAGAGTCGGTTGGTCGGCGTCTGGACGCGTCTCTGGCGCCGGACGCTCGTGGGGCGTGGCTACGTGCGCGCCGCGAAGCTCCGCCCCGGGGCGCTGCGCGCCTTCGTGTCGCCACCTGCGGTCTCGCTCGTGAACCGCATCGTCCCGCTCGGCGAGCTCGTCGGTGCGGAGGCAGCGCGGTTGGAGGTGCCGATGCTGGAGCTGCGAGAAGAGGAGGCGCTGCTCGCGTTGGCGGAGTGGCTGCGGTCCCGGCGGGCGAGCACACGCGCGTCCGCGCTGGCGGTGGATCTCGTGGAGCGAATCGTGAAAGACGAGACCATTGCGCGCGTCGAGGATCTGGCTCGTGTCGCCGGCTACGGTCCGCGCGCTCTGCAGCGGCTCTTCCGTGACGAGGTGGGCGCTTCACCCAAATGGGTGATCCGCAGGTATCGCCTGCAGGAGGCCGCGCTCCGGATCGAGCGCGGCGACGGCCCCACGCTCGCGGCGCTCGCGGCGGAGCTCGGCTACGCCGATCAGGCGCACCTCGCGCGGGACTTCAAGCGCGCGGTGGGCAAGAGCCCGAGCGCGTTTGCGGCGAGCGTGCACAGCTGACCGCGGGAGCGGCCGCTTCAGGCGGTCGCGACGACGTAGGCGGTCGCTTCGATCGCGATGCCGAGCTCGCCGCAGAGCAGGCAGAGCTCCGGCGGCCACCTGTTCCACTGCACGGTCCCGCTCGTGGGGATGTTCCAGGAGAAGTCGAGGAGCAACGAGTCGACGTCTCCGCGCCCCTCGAGCTCCGCGAGGATGCCGCGGTGGAGGGTCAGGAACGCGAGGGCGTCCTGGATCTGAGCGGGGACGTGATCGCCGTCGTGAGCGCTGACCTGCAGGCGAAGCCCGCCCGAGCGGTGGGCGCGAGTCGCGGAGCGCGGGTCGCCGCGGCGCCAGCTCTCTTCCACCGGAAGGCGCAGCGCGTCGGCGAGCGTCGGTCCGTCGAGATCACGACCGGAGATTCGAAGGTAACAACCGGACAACTTTCAGCCTCGTCCGCGCACCATACCCTCGATGGGTCGCGAGCGGTACCGTCACGGAACCGCGTCGGGATCCGCTGGTTCCGCGGTTGGCTCTTCGAAGAAGTCCGCCATCGGGGTCGACTCCTCCGTGCTGCGCAGGCGGGGCAGGCCGAGCGCGTCTTGTACCGTGGCGAGGTAGGAGTCGTGGCTGTAGAGCACGTCGGAGACGTGGCCGCGCGTGGCGAGGCGATCCGAGATCACCACGGCCGGGATCGACTGCTTGCCGCCGAAGGCGTAGCTCGCGTCGGGGGCGCCCTCGTCCCAGAGGACGAAGATGACGCCTCCGTTCTTGTAGCCGTCCGACTCCATGAGCTGTGGGATGACCTTCGACAGCCAACGGTCGGCCACGACGGGATCGCAGTCGTGCATGTCGTTGCACTCGTTGGGCGTGATCCACATGTACCGGTGCTCGTTCGCTTCGAGGTCGGCCTCCAGGTGCTCGTCCATGTCGACGACATGGTCGCGACAGCTCGCCTCGTCGCTGGTGACCGACGTGAAGTAGACGAACGGGTTGTGCCGGACCGCGTATTTGCCCCGGTCTCGCATCAAACAAGGCTCGCCCATGTCTTCCATGTACGCGCGCCAGGGAACGCTCGCGGCATCCAGCTGAGCGGCGAGGTTGTCCGAGTCGAGCTGGTGTTTGTCGGGGCCCTCGTCGTCGGAGACGCCCTGGTCCGTGCCCGAGATCATCTGCAGGTAGTTCGGCAGGCTCGGGTGGTGATCGGCGTAGTAGGCGTCCGCGCTGGCGTATTCGTCGGCGAGCCCTTGCAGGTAGGGCATCTCGGCCAGCACGTCGGCGTCCTCGTTCTCCATGACGATGGTGAAGATGGTGCCTTCGATCGGCAGGCTGGCGACGTCGCTCTCGCCTTCGACGCCGCTCGGTCCGTCGATGCAGCCGGCCCACACGAGAGAGAAGAGGAGCGCCGAAGGGGGGATGAAACGGAAGGACCTCACAGAAACCTCACTGCTCACTGCACCGCGTCTTCGTGCGGCCCCGCGCTCTATCGCGCGGTGAGACGCGAGCAAGGCGGATGCAGAAATCCGAGCCTCGCGCTCGACACTGTCTCCGGTGACCTCCTCCCGCGGATCGTTCACGCTGGATCAGCGATGATCCAAGGTGGGGTCGGTGTAGGTCTTCGTGGTCAAAGAACCTGCAGAAACGCCGGGTGTCTTACGTTGGCCGGGCGGTTGCATGAGCCCCGACAACGGCCCGCGCAAGGACTACATGGTCCGCATCGACGGGCCGTCGGCGCAGGACGTGGCCGACGTGTTCCACAAGCGCTGGACGCAGGCCAGGGAGGACGGCGTGGAGTACGCAAGCCACACCACCGACTTCGAGGTCCGCACCGAGATCGATCCCCACGAGGACGGGGTTCAGGCTCAGATCACCGCGACGTTGCCGGAGCCCATCGCCGAGCACGCGATCGTCGAGACCTGGCTCAACGCGGTCGCGCAGGCCGAGCGCTACGTCTTCATCGAGGACCAGTACTTCCGCGCGCCGATCCTGAACGACGCCCTCTACGAGCGCATGAAGGAGGTGCCGGACCTGCGCCTCGTCGTCATCACGAAGCCGATCAACGAGTGGACCGACCCCGGGTGCGCCCACACGTACGAGAGCGCGGCCCTCTTCGCCGGCGCCTTCCCCGACCGCTTCCTGTTCCTGCAGCTCCGCTCCTTCGACACCCAGGTGGTCCTCGGCTTCGACGAGACCGACGCCCACTTCGTCGACATGGACGTCCACTCCAAGATGTTCATCGTCGACGACCGGTTCCTCAGCGTCGGGTCGTGCAACAAGAACAACCGCGGGCTCATCTACGAAGGTGAGCTCAACGTGGCCGTGCTGGACGACGCCTGGGTGACACACGCGCGACGCCACATCCTCGACGGCATCCTCCCCTCGGGGACGACCATCGCGGACGACCCGACGACCTGGTTCGCGCAGCTCGGGGAAGCGGCAGCCGCGAACGACGCCGTCTACGCCCGCTGGGACGCGGAGGGCTTCGATCTCGATCTCGACGGCACGCCGCTGCCGGCGGAGTACACCCCGCGAGGCTTCGTCTACACCCTGCCTTACGGCACGATCTCGGATTGCCTCCTCGAGTCGGTCGGCGAGGACATGACCGGTGTCCCGGGCGGCGCAGGCGGGCCTTCGGGGTTCACCGATCAGGACGGCGACGGCGAGCCCGACGGGCCATTCTGAGCCGCGGCCGGCGCGGGCTCAGGCCCGCGTGAGCTCGACCAGGCGACCGGCGCGATCCACGCGCACCTCGAAGCCCTCGAGGCGAAAGCAGATCACCTCGGCGAGCACGCCGTTGCTCGTCACCTTCGCTGCCCCGCTCTTCACGTCGTCCATCAGCGAGCTCACCGAGATCGACGCGCTCGGCTCGGTGCCGCGAATCGCGTCTGCCACGGCTCCTGCGAGCCTCTCCAGATCGGGCTCACTCAGCGAGATCGGGACGGTGGCGGGCAACGCGTCCTCCCGCGGCGGCGCCTTGAAGCCCCGGACCAGCAGGTACACGACCCCCGCCATCGCCACCATCACCACGATCGCCGCTGGAAGAAGACTGGGAATCACGGGGCTCAACCATGACCCGGGCCCCCGCTCGCGTCACGTGGGGCCGGCTTACCCCTGCTTCTTCGCGTCTTTCGAGGCGCCTTCGGCCAGCGCGGCCTCGACCTCCGCCTCCGCCTCTCGGAGAGCCTCCCGATGGAGCAGCACGTCGTCGGCCGACGGGAGCTTCTCCACGTAGAAGACGTGTGCTCTCTCGTCCCAGGCGACGAGGACGACCTTGTCCCCTCGCGAGAGCGGCGCCGTCTCGTCGCTCCGGACCTGGATCGTCGCGCTCAGGCCTTCGCCCTCGAACGTCGCTTGCCCGAACCGCTTCGTCACCTCACCGGTCGACACGACGGCGATCTTCCCGACGAGCGACGTGCTCTTCCGTCCGGCCTTGGTAGCGAAGAACGGCGCGATCGGGCGGATGGCCAGCGACGTGAGGACCAGGGAGAGGACCGCCGAGCCGGTCAAGAGACCGAGCCCACCCAGCAGGCCCGGCACCCCCAATGACTGGACCGTCAGTGTAGACAGGAGCCAGCCGAACAACGCGAACAGGCTGACGACCACCGTGACCGGGGCGCTCCGGAGCCGCAGGAAGGAGAGGATGCCGGCGGCGGCCGTCTCCCCGTCGATGGCGATGTCGGCCTGGTGCGCGGCGCCCTTGGCCGCGCCGACGACCCCCTCGACCGCACCCTTGCCGGCTCCCGCCAATCCCTCGATGCCGCCCTTCCCGGCGCCGACGACCCCGTCGACCGCGCCGTCGATCGCGCCGTCGTGTGCTCCGCCGAGCGCGTCGACGTCGATCGCGCCCAGGATGACGAAGAGCCAATAGACGAGGCTGAGGGCAAGGAGCCCGGTGTAGATCACGGTCGGGAATGTCCCGACCAGATGGAGCAGATCCATCAACGCCTTTCCTTCAGCAGCAGGGCCACGACCAGAGCGGCGATCACGCTGAAGGCCACCACGATCAAAATCATGAGCACGCGCTGCGTGCGGGCGAGGCTGTCCACCTTGGCTTGGAGCCTCCGGTCGGGAGCCTGCGCCGGCGGCGCCGCCGGCACCGCTGGCGGCGCCGCGCGCCCGCCAGCCGCGCTCGCCTGGCCGCCGTTCGTGGGCGCGCGCTGCGGACCGTCGATGGGCAGCGTCCGCAGCGCATCGGAGACGGCGGCCGGGAGCAGAGGCTTGCTCTTGAGCGGAAGCGTTTGTTTCATCGCACGCAGCGCGGCGACGTCGGGCGCCGGAGCCTGCGCGGGGGCCGCGGCGGGTTGCGGGGCCGAAGGCGGCGGCGCCGACTGCCGCGTCGGTTGGCTCGACACGGGCGGCGCCGAGGGCTGCCGGTTGACCGCGCCCGGCGTTGCGGAGGCCGGCGGGTGTGACTCGCTCCGCAACGTCGCGCGGTTCATCCGCTCTTGTTGCGCCGGCATCACGTCGAGCGCGGGCTTGCGTTGCGTTCTGTTCAGCCACCGATCCACCGGCGCACCGGCGACGCCCGCGACAGCCGAGAGCTCGGGCAACAGCCGGCGGAGCTCGTCGGCCACGGCCCGCGCGGTCGCGGGCCGCGCCGCGGGGTTCTTCGCCAGCATGTGCAGGATGAGGCTCTCGAGCCGCGGATGAACGGGCGCGTGCGCGCTCGGCGGGCGTGGTGTCTCCTGCACGTGGCGGGCGACGATCTGGAGCGGCGTCTCACCTTCGAACGGCGGTCGACCGGCGACCATCTCGTAGAGCAACACGCCCGCCGAATAGATGTCCGACCGATGATCGATCGGCTGCGCCGTTCCTTGCTCGGGCGACATGTACCCCGGGGTGCCGACCAGCTGGCCGACCCGGGTCAGCGCGGAGCGGAGGCCGGTCGGTGCGTCGAGCGGCAAGGCCGCGGTCGGCGAGGCGTCGAGGACCTTGGCGATGCCGAAATCGAGGACCTTCACCACCTCCTCGAAGGGCGCCTCCGGCTGGCGGCAGAGCATCACGTTCTCGGGCTTGATGTCGCGGTGGACGACACCTTGGTCGTGTGCGTGTTGCAGCGCCTCACACACCTCGATGAGGATCTTGGCGGCGCGCGCCTCGGTGAAGGACCCTCGCTGTTTGATCGGCGCGAAGAGGTCGTCACCGAAGAGCAGCTCCATGACCAGGTACAACAGATCCGCGTCCTGGCCGACGGCGAGGATGCGGACGATGTTGCGGTGGTGGAGCCGCGCGGCGAGCTTCGCCTCGCGCAGGAACCGCGAGACGACCTCGCCCTCCTTCGCGAGCTCGGGGTGGATGATCTTGATCGCCACGTTGCGCGGGCTCTGCTGCTGCGTCCCGCTGAAGACCTGGCCCATGCCGCCTTCGCGCATGAACGCGACGAGCTGGAAGCGGTTGTTGAGCACGCGGCCGAGGAAAGGATGATCGGGGCGGTAGTCGACGTGGTGCCGGCGCGGGCTCGACACCGACGGGACCGACGCCGGCGGTAGATCGATCTTCTTCGTCCGGGCGTCGTCGAAGGCGTCCGCGACCGCCGGGACCGCCGGTCGCGACGGGACACCCACCGTGGGCGAGAGCGCTGCGCTCCACTCCACCTGAGGGCTCGAAGGCGGCTGGATCCACCGCTCGATCGGCGCGGCGGAGAGCTGCGGCAGGAGGCGCTCGAGCTCGGCCGCGAGCGCGCGGGCCGACTGCGGCCGATCAGCGGGCTGCTTCGACAACGTGCGCAGGATGAGCGATTCCAGCCCGGGGTGTACCGCACAATGGGAGCTCGGCGGCGGCGGCTGCTCGTGGACGTGTTTTGCCACGATCTGGAGGGGTGTCTGTCCCTCGAACGGCGGACGGCCACACACGAGCTCGTACAGGACGACGCCCGTCGAATAGATGTCGGCGCGATGATCGAACGGCTCCGCGCGGCCCTGCTCGGGCGAGACGTACGCGGGCGTGCCCACGAGCGTGCCGACCCGCGTGAGCACGGAGCGGACCGAGGTCGGCGCCTCGGTCGGCAGCGCCACGTCGTGTTTGGTGTCGAGCACCTTGGCGATCCCGAAGTCGAGCACCTTCACGACCTCGCGCAGCGGGTCGTCGGGCTGCCGGCAGATCATGATGTTCTCCGGCTTGACGTCTCGGTGGATGACGCCCCGCTGGTGCGCGTGATCCAGGGCGGCGCAGACCTGGAGGACGATCTGCGCGGCGCGCGCCTCCGAGAAGGAGCCGCGTTGTTTGATGGGCGCGGACAGGTCCTCGCCGAAGAGCAGCTCCATCACCATGTAGAGCAGGTCCCCGTCCTCGCCCACCTCGACGATGCGGACGATGTTCGGGTGCACGAGGCGCGCGGCGACCTCCGCCTCGCGCAGGAACCGGGCCACGACCTCCGGGTCCTCGGCGAGCTCCGGGTGTACGACCTTGATCGCGACGTGCTGCGGCGCCTCGTCCTGGATGCCGCAGAAGACCTGGGCCATCCCGCCTTCCCGGATGAACGACGCGACCTGGTAGCGGTTCGCCAGCAACCTCCCGATCAGGGGGTGCTCCGGTCGCCAGGATCGAGGGGGAGCCATGATCAGGCGGCAGGATAAGTCGGACGGCGGCGCGAGGACACTCCTTGCCGCTGCCCTGTGCGCGTCAAATGACCTCAAGGCGGCGCCCTGCCACATCGGGAAACGGCTCGATCCGGCCTTTGTCAGCGCCTTCCGCGTGGTCCCCTAGTTGCAGTGGGCCGCCCCACCATGACGCAAGGGGTGGAGCGGGGCGAGGCGCCGGAAGAGCGCAACATGTACGTGTTGTTTTCGGAGGTTGCGCCGACCCGGTCGGCGTTCGAGCCGCCGGTCGACGTGCTGACAAATGACGGTTTTGTCATCATAGAGATCCACCTCCCCGACGTGGCGGAGGAGGACGTGACGATCGTGCGCTTGCACGAGGGGATTTTGGTGAAGGGCACGCGCCGCGAGCCGAGCGGCGGGGTGTCGTTCCACGCCGAGATCCCCCGCGGACCGTTCCAGCGCGCCATTCCGCTCCCATTTCCCTTGGAGGTGGACCCCCCGTTCGAGCTCGAGCGTGGCGTCCTCCGCATTCGATTGTCGAAGCCGCCCACGTCGGACGGCTCGAGCGTGCCCGGTAATGAAGCGCAAGAGAACGCAGGAGAGAACGGCGATGATGAACATGGAAAGCGGTGAGGCGCAGCGGCTCGGTTTCGCGATCCAGGCTGCCATGCGGGCGGTCCAGGCCAAGGGAGGGCAGGGCGGCGCGCAGGTCGGCTCGCAGATGGAGGAGTATTGGTTCCCCGAGATCAAGAGCCGAGTTCGCTACGCGGTGACGGAGCGGCTGCGCGAGCGCGCCACCGAGCGGCTCACGGAGGTGGTGCGGGAGCGGCTGCGTGAGGCCATCCGCGAGAGGTTCGGGCAGGAGATTCGCGCCTGCCTGATGGAGGCGATGAGCGAGCGGGGCTTCGACTTCGGCGTCATGGAGAAGCGGCTCGGCGAGCGCATCGCGGAGGTGATCCACGAGCGGCTCTCGGACGGGATTCGCGAGCGGGTGGCCGACGTCGTTCGGGAGCGCCTGATGGCCGCGATCCGGGAGTCGTTCGGCGACCTTCGCTCGCGCATCGAAGATCCGGAGCGCATCGCGAACAGAATCCGCGAAGCCCTCGAGACCGAGATCACCGAGCGCCTCGCGACCGGTGCGCGCGAGCGGCTCGCCGACGTGATCCGCGAGCGGGCCCAGCAGGCGATCGCCGACAAGCTGCGCGAGTCGATCCGTACGACCTTCATGATGGCGCAGGGGCCGCAAGGCTTCGACAGCGAGCGCGTCGTGGCGCACCTCCGGGATCGCCTCGGAGAGGCCGTGGAGGAGCGGGTGCGGGAGGGGGTGAAACACAAGCTTCGCGAGATCGTCCACGAGCGCCTCGAGGACGCGATGCGGAGCAGGCTCGACGAGGCGATCCGCGCCGCCTTCGGCGACCGAGGCTTCGCGCGTCAGGGGTCGATGGGTGGGCAGTTCTTCGGCGCGCCGCAGCCGTTCGGCGGGCGCGAGCAGGGCTGGTCTCCGTGGTCGGGGGGGACGAGCACGCAGATGATGCAGTGGGTGGAGCCCCTGCGAGAGAAGATCCACGACTCGTTGCGTGAGCGGATCCACGGCGTCCTGCGCGAGCGCGTCGTCGCGGCGACGAAGGAGAAGCTCGAGGAGGTCCTGCGCGAGCGCCTCAACGCCGTCGTCCGGAGCTGCATGGCGGAGCAGATGATGACCGGGCACTTCGAGCCCAGCCTCTTTGCCGAGTCGGTTCGCGATCGTTTGACCGATTCGATCCGCGCCAAGATGGTCGACGCGTTCCGCGAGCAGATCGGCTACGCGCTGCGTGAGCGCATCGGGGAGGCCATCCGTTCGGCGGTGGAGGCGCAGCCGCCCACGGGCCAGCCGAGCGCCTTCAATCCGTCGGTCAGCTGAAGAGGGCTCCGCCGGAAGCCGAGGGCCGCGTCGCCGGGCTGGACCGGGCGCGCGGCCTTCTGTTATCCGGTCGACCATGAACAGATCTGCGCTCAGCGTGCTCTTGCTCGCCTCGGCCATGCCGACGCTCTCGTGTGGTGGTGCGGTGGGGGAGGCCGTCCGCCCCGAGGACTACACGGCCGCGGGGGCGACGGGCCGGGGCGTGTGCGAGGGACCGAAGAAGCAGGCGAAGCCGCTGATCGTCGATCTCGACGGCGACTCGCGCGTGGAGCTGGAGGCCGCGATGAAGCGCGGCGTGACGGTCGTCGCCTTCGACTGCAAGAGCCTGCGGGTGCTCCCGACCTGCAAGATCGCCGACGCCAAATACGAATACGTGGGCGTGAGCCGCAAGGAGCAGGTTCTCCAGCTGACGAGCCAGGACGACCTCAACGTGAACTTGCCCATCAGCTCGGGGAAGTTCGGCGCCGAGGTCTCGAGCGGTCGCAGCCTCGATCTCGCGCTCGTCCGTGTGGGGATGAGCTCGTCCCCGATCGGGAGCATCTCTCGCGCGGAGCTCAAGGGTGAGTGCGAGGGCGCCACGCATTACATCCAGAACGCGACGGTCGGCGCCTTCTCGATGGCCACCGGCTCGGCGGGCAAGGCCGGCGCCGTCGCGGAGATGTTCGGGATCGGCGCCGCCGCGAAGAGCTCGTCCGAGCGCAAGAGCCTGACGAAAGACGGCAGCCTCGAGGACTGCCGCAAGTCGGATCCCAACGCGCCCGCGCCGCCCGGCGAATGCGCCGCTCCGTTGCAGGTGGCGCTCCTTCCGATCCTCGGGGACGTGCCGCCGGCGAAGGTGTCGGGGCCGCGGCCCACGGCTCCGGCTGACGGGAAGCCCAAGCCCGTCGCCGCGGTCGACAACCCCTGCCCGGAGGGCTTCGGCTTCGTGGGTGGGGTCTGCGAACGTGCGGCGGGCAAGCCCCGCGTCTGCGATCCGAAGGACGCGGCGGCGTGCAGCGCCGAGTGTGACAAGGGGAGCGCGGAGTCTTGCTTGAACCTGGGTCGGCTGAAGGGGGGAGCCGAGTCGATCGCTCCCTTCAAGAAGGCCTGTGACGGCGGCGCGCTCGACGGATGCGGGGCGCTCGCCTACGCCATGAGCCCCGACATGTCGTCACCCGAGGTCGCCACCCAGGCGCGCGCCGCGCTCGCGATCGCGCAGAAGGGCTGCGACGCCGGCAGCGGCTACTCCTGCGACGTCGCCGCGAGCTACGAGTTCGTGCGTGACTACAAGATCGTGAACGACGCGAACGCGATCGCGTCGTGGACACGCGGCTGCACCCTCGGCTACGGCGACGCGTGCGCCAGCCTCGCCCACCTCTACCTGCTCGGGGAGGTGGTCCCCGAGGACGCGGCGCGTGGCGTCGCCCTCCTCGACAAGGGGTGTCAGGCCGGCGAGGCGGTCCGCTGCGTCGAGCTCGGCGACGTGTACAAGACCGCCAAGTTCGGCGGGAGCCAGCGAGACCACCTCAAGGGCTTCGACCCCGACGAGGCGAAGGCCGTCGCGTCGTACAAACGCGCGTGCACGCTGGACGCGTCTCAGTGTGGGTACGTGGCGGAACGGATGCAGGAGATGGCGCCGGGCGTCGACCTGAAGGAGGCCGTGCCGCTCGCGGAGCGCGGCTGCGCGGCTGAGGACGGCGAGGCGTGTGGGCTCCTCGCTCGGATGTACACGCTCGGCGAGGGCGTGACGAAAGACGAGTCGAAGGCGAAGGAGTTTTTCACGAAGGCGTGCAAGGCCGGCCACGAAGAGTCGTGCCAGGACGCGAACTAGCAGCGCGTTCGCGGTCAGGGGAGCTTGAGCACCGCGTCGACGAACGCGTCGCCGCGGTGCTTGTAGTCGCGGAACATGTCGAAAGACGAGCAGGCGGGCGACAGCAAGACGGCGTCGCCCCGCTCGGCTCGGGCGGCGGCCATCCCGACCGCCTCCTCCATCGTCGCGGCGCGCTCGACGGGGACGGCGTCGCCGATCGCCGCGGCGATCCGGTCGGCCGCCTCCCCGATGAGCACGGCGGCGCGTCCGCGCTTGCGCAGCGCGGAGACGAGCGGATCGTAGGAGCCGAGCTTGTCCCGGCCCCCCGCGACGAGCACCACCTTGTCCTGGGACAGTCCCTCGATGGCGGCGACGACCGCCCCCACGCTCGTCGCCTTCGAGTCGTCGTAATAGGTGACGCCCTCGCGCTCGCGGACGAACGAGACGCGGTGGGGGAGGCCCTCGAACCGAGCGAGCACGTCGCGGACGACGTCCGGCGAAGGGGACAGATCGGCCACGAGGCCGAGCACGGCGCAGATGTTCGCGGCGTTGTGATCGCCGACGAGGCGGATGTCCTTGCGGAGGTAGCGTACGCCGCGCGCGCGATCGACGATCGCCTCTCGATCGAAGGTGAACGCGGCGCCGGGCTTGTCGGACGAGCCGAAGGTGATGGACTGGGCTTTCCCGCGAGCAGCCTCACGCGCGCACGTCGCGTCCCCCTCCGGGTAGACGGCCGCGTCGTCGGCGGTCTGGTTCGCGAACATGTTCCCCTTGGCGTGCGCGTACGCATCGAAGCCCGTGTACCGGTCGAGGTGGTTGGGCGTGACGTTCAGGAGCGCCGCTCGATTGGGTCGGAAGCGCGGCATGCGCTCGCATTGGAAGCTCGAGAGCTCGAGGACCAGCACGTCGTGTCCGTCGATCGTCCCGTCCTCCAGGATCTCGGCGGGCGGCGTGCCGATGTTGCCTCCCACGAAGGGCTTCTTGCCGAGCGCGCGCAGGAGCTCCCCGGCCAGCGTGGTGGTCGTCGTCTTTCCGTTCGATCCGCCGATGGCCACGATGGGGCGAGGCGGTAGGAGCCGGAACGCGAGCTCGATCTCGCCGATGACCTCCGTGCCGACCATCTCGGCGGCGTCCACTGCGGGGATCGCCGGGACGCCGGGTGACATGACGATGATGTCGGCCTCATCGAAGGCGACGTGGGCGTGGCCGCCCGCGAGCACCTCGATATCCGCGAGCTCGAGCGCGAGCGCCTCGGCCGAGAGCCGGTCGTGTGGGGCGCTGTCGGTCCCGACCACGCGGGCCCCGTGTTTCTTCGCGAGCTTGGCCGCGGCGACGCCGCTCCGGCCCAGGCCCACGACGACGACGGTGGAGGAGGCGAGCTTGTTCTTGAATGCTTCGTCGTTCATGGCTTCGTGCGTTCGGCCAGGCGGGCCGCGACAAGGGACAGACCGAGCGAGTTCGACGCTTTGACCAAGACGACGTCGCCGGGCGAAACGAGCGTCGAGGCTACCTCGACAGCGGCCGCCGCGTCGGCGGCCAGCTTCGGGGACGCCCCGGCGGACTCGGCCGCGCGCGCCATGGCCTCGGTCGAGACGACGACCAGCGCCGCAGGGCTCGCGGCGGCCGCGGCGGCGCCGACCTCGGCGTGGAGCTCGTCCGAACGCGCGCCGAGCTCGCGCATGACCCCCAAGACGAGCACGAGGCGCCGGCCCTCGGCGTCGGCGATCTCGCGCGCGGCGCGGATGCTGGCGATCATGGAGGCGGGGTTGGCGTTGTAGGCGTCGTCGATCACGAGCGTGCCGTCCGGCGCGACGCGTGGTGAGAGCCGGCCGCCCTCCGCGCCGCCGACGTCCGCGAGCACGCGAGAGAGCACCTCGGGCCGCTCGGCGAGGGTGTCGTCGAAGCCGATCGCGACGGAGGCCGCCGCCATCGCGGCGTACGCGCCTGCGGTCCCGAGCAGCGGGATGCTCACTTCGACCCGCGTGGGCTCGCCTGATGGTCGCCTGATCTCCAGCGTCAGGTCCGAGCCAGCGAGGCCCCTGGCCACGCGCCGGACGAGGCGCACGTCCGCGTCTTTCGCCTCTCCGTAGAGCAGGTGCCGGCGACCGGCGGCGCGCACCAGCGCGGCCCGCGCGCCCGCGTCGTCCGCGTTCACGGCGACGAGGCCGCCGGGGCGAACCGTCTCGAACAGGGAGCTCTTCTCGCGGAGCACGCCCCAGATGGATCCTACCCCTTCGGTGTGTGCGTCGGAGACGAGCGTGACGACCCCGGCGTCGGGCTCGACGAGCGCAGCGGTGCGCAAGATCTCCCCCGGGGTGTTCATGCCGATCTCGATGACGGTATCGTCATGATTTTCGTCGAGGCAGAAGAGGACGTGGGGGACGCCGATCGCGTTGTTCAGGTTCCCGACCGACGCGAGCACACGCCGGCCGAGGTTGCCGAGGAGCGCGGCGATTACGTGACGCGTGGTGGTCTTCCCTGCGGAGCCGGTGATCCCGACGACGCGTTTGGCGCCGCGGCCGGCCCAGCGGCGCCGGTGGGCTCGGCCGAGCGCGCCGAGCGCGGCGAGCGTGTCGTCGACCCGCACGACGTGGGTGCCGGACGGAACCTCGATCGGGCGCGAGGCGACGATTACGGCGGCGCCGCGTTCGGCGGCGGCTCGGGCGTGCTCGTGGCCGTCGAACCGGTCCCCGACAAGGGCGACGAAGACCTCGCCGTCCGTGACGGTACGTGAGTCCGACGAGACGCCGACGGCGCGATCCGATGGGCTCCCGCCGAGCGCTTCGCCGCCGGTCGCGAGGACGATCTCGGCGAGCGAAAATGGTGCCCGGTTCTTGGGAAGCGGCGTCGCCATCTTTCGTTCTCTACCAGGACTCCCCCGCGCCTGTCTTTGATGTAGCCTGCCGGCGCAATGAAGGTCGGCATCCCGCGTGAAATCGGCCTGGGCGAGCGTCGCGTCGCCGCGACGCCCGAGAATACCCGACGCCTCATCCTGCTCGGCTTCGATGTCGTCATCGAGACCGGGGCGGGCGAGCTCGCGTCGTTCCAGGACGCCGACTACGAGGCGGCAGGCGCGACGATCGCGCCCGACGCGGCCACCATCTGGGGCACGGTCGACGTGGTGCTGAAGGTCCGCCCGCCGGAGCCGATCGAAGGCGGCGGCCACGAGGCCGACCTCCTGCGCGAGGGCGCGACCCTCATCTCGTTCATCTGGCCCAGCAAGAACCCGGAGCTCCTCGCGCGGTTGTCGCAGCGCAAGGCGACGGTGCTGGCCATGGATCAGATCCCGCGCATCACGCGCGCCCAGAAGATGGACGCGCTCTCGAGCATGGCGAACATCGCCGGATACCGCGCGGTCATCGAGGCGGCGAGCTTCTTCGGGCGCTTCTTCACCGGGCAGATGACGGCGGCCGGCAAGGTGCCGCCGGCGAAGGTCATGATCATCGGCGCCGGCGTCGCGGGCCTCGCGGCCATCGGCGCCGCGAGGAGCCTCGGCGCGATCGTCCGCGCGTTCGACACGCGCCCGGGCGTGAAGGAGCAGGTCGAGAGCATGGGCGCCGAGTTCCTCGAGCTCCAATACGAGGAGGAAGGCGCGGGCGAAGGCGGCTACGCCAAGGAGATGAGCCCGGCGTTCATCGCCGCGGAGATGGCGCTCTTCGGCGAGCAGGCTCGCGACGTCGACATCATCATCACGACCGCGCTCATCCCCGGGAAGCCGGCTCCGGTGCTGATCACGCCGGAAATGGTCGAGAGCATGCGAAAAGGGTCGGTCATCGTCGACCTCGCGGCCGAGAACGGCGGAAACTGCGCGCTGACCCAGCCCGGCAAGGTCACCACCCACCGCGGCGTGACGATCATCGGCTACGTCGATCTGCCGAGCCGTCTCGCCCCGACCGCCAGCCAGCTCTACGGCGCGAACCTGGGCCACATGCTCGCGGACATGGGCGGCGCGAAGGCGTGGCACGTCGACCTGGAGGACGAGGTCGTCCGCGGCGCCCTCATCATGAAAGACGGCGAGATCACCTGGCCGCCGCCTCGCCGCGAGAAGCCCGCGGAGCCCATGTCGATGAAGCGGCCGCCGAGCTCGCGACCGGGCGCGCGCCCCATCTCCACGAAGCCCGCCGCTCCCAAGCCCGCCGAGGCGCACGGCACGGCGCCGAGGCTGTCCGTCCCCGCTTGGCCGCTGCTCCTGGCAGCGGCGGCCATCGCGCTCGCCAGCCACTTCGCGCCGGGTGCCTTCGTCGCTCACCTCACCGTGTTCGTGCTCGCCTGCTTCGTCGGCTGGCAGGTCGTCTGGAACGTCACACCGGCCCTCCACACGCCGCTCATGAGCGTCACCAACGCCGTGAGCGGCATCATCCTCATCGGCGGCATGCTGAAGGTGGCCGGTCCGCTCGCGGAGCCCGCGACCATCATCGCCGCCGTGGCCATCCTGCTCGCCGCCATCAACGTCGCAGGCGGCTTCTTGGTCACCCAACGAATGCTGAAGATGTTCATCCGGTCGGAGCCGGGAGAGAAAAAATGAGCGCTGGCCTCGTCACCGGGCTCTACCTCGTCGCCGGCATCCTCTTCATCCGGAGCCTCGGCGGTCTCTCGCGGCAAGACACCGCGCAGCGCGGCAACCTCTACGGCATGATCGGCATGTTGCTCGCCGTGGTCGGCACGGCGGCGATCATCGCCGGCGGTCACGGGGTGCTCACCGCGGCGCTCGTCGGCGGTGGCCTCGTGGGCGCAGTGCTCGCGCAGCGTGTCGGCATGACCAGCATGCCGGAGCTCGTCGCCATCCTGCACAGCTTCGTCGGGCTCGCGGCGGTGCTCGTCGGCTTCGCGGCCTACCTCTCGCCCGAGGCCTCGCTGTCCGGCGCCGCGAAGACCATCCACGAGGTGGAGATCTTCCTCGGTGTCCTCGTCGGCGCGGTGACGTTCACCGGCTCCGTCGTCGCGTTCGGCAAGCTGCGTGGGAGCATCTCGTCGAAGCCGCTGCTCTTGCCGGCGCGACACCTGGCGAACGCGACGATGGTCGCGGTGAGCTTCGTCTTGCTCGTGCCGTTCATCCAGGCGCCGGGCGCGTCGGGCCTGTGGGCCCTCGGCGTGATGACCGCCATCGCCGCGGTGCTCGGCGTGCACCTCGTGATGGCCATCGGCGGCGCCGACATGCCCGTCGTGGTCTCGCTCCTCAACAGCTACTCCGGCTGGGCCGCGGCCGCCGCCGGCTTCATGCTCGAGAACGATCTCCTCATCATCACCGGCGCATTGGTCGGCTCGAGCGGCGCGATCCTCAGCATCATCATGTGCCGCGCGATGAACCGGTCGATCCTCAGCGTCGTCTTCGGTGGCTTCGGCACCGCGGAGGGCGCAGCGCCCGCGGCCGGCTCCAAGCCGCAGGGTGAGGTCCGCTCGACGGACACGAAGGGCGTCGCCAAGCTGCTGCTCGAGTCGAAGAGCGTCATCGTGGTGCCCGGCTACGGCATGGCGGTGGCGCAGGCGCAGCACCCGCTCTACGAGGTGGCGACGATCCTCCGCAAGCGCGGTACCACCGTCCGCTTCGCCATCCACCCGGTCGCGGGCCGCCTGCCGGGCCACATGAACGTCCTCCTCGCGGAGGCCAAGGTCCCTTACGACATCGTCCTCGAGATGGACGAGATCAACCAGGACTTCCCCACGACCGACGTGGTCCTCGTCATGGGCGCAAACGACATCGTGAACCCGAGCGCACAAGACGACGTATCGAGCCCCATCTACGGCATGCCCGTCCTCGAGGTGTGGAAGAGCAAGGCCGTCATCGTCACCAAGCGCGGCATGGCCGCCGGCTACGCCGGCATCGAGAACCCGCTCTTTTTCCACGAGCGCACGCAGATGCTCTTCGGCGATGCCAAGAAGAGCGTCGACGGCATCCTGACGGAGCTGAAAGCGGAGATCGGTTGAGCCGTGGGTCGCCGCACCGGCGACCGCGTCAGCTGAGCGCCGCGCGCGGCCGTTGCCAGCGCGAGGGGACGACCACGAGGACGTCACGCGGCGTCGAGCGGATCTCGATACGTCTGTCGAGCCCCGTCGAGCCAGCGTGGACGAGCAGAGAGAGGCCCCGCCCGATTTGCTCGCCGAGGCCTGCTTGGCGGCCGATGGAAGCGAGCAGCGGGTTGCGGGGCTGGGAGATGCCACCTTCGCGCCCGAGATCCTCCAGATCGCCGAGGCCTTCGGGGGGCCCGCCCGGGCTCCAGAGCTCCAGACGATCGGCGAACATCCGGAGCGCGACGCGGCTCGTCTTGCGCAGATCCCGGTGCACGACGGCGTTGACGAGCACCTCGCGCAGGGTCGGCTCGTCGTAGGCGGACTCGGTCGAGAGCACCCCGCCGCAGCGTTCGCGGACGAAGCCGAGCGCGCCGGCGACGAGGGCGGCGACGGAGCCCTCGAGATCGGCGCGCGCCTCGATCGGGTCCGTGATCGTGGTCCCTGCGAAGGCCGCCGCACCGATCCCCCACTCGGGGAAGTGATGCTGCGGGACGCGGCCGAACGCGTAGAGGCCGACGAGCGTGGGCGCGTAACGCGAAGCGACCTTCGCGAGCACGCCGAGCCGGACGAGGGCCTCGTCGCGGCCGATCTCGGCCACGAGCGTGAGCGCCCTGCGGGCGAGGAAGTCGTCGAGGAGCTCGGAGTCGAGCTCGGACGCGTCGGCGGTCGACACCGCGAGCCTCTCGTTCGTCACGCCACGAATAGTAGGCTATCCTGCCGGCGTGTCGCGCCTCGCCGCCCCGTGCAAGATCGTCAGCGCTGTCGCGTCGGTCTGGATCGCGACGTTCGTCGGCTGCGGCGAGGAAGAGACGGCAGGTGAGCCGGCGCCGACCGACGTCGTGTTCGAGGGCGGGACGAACGAGGAGGCGTTGAATGCGTTCCTTGCCGCCACGCCGACACACGATCCGACGAAGACAGCCGTCTTCGACTGGCCGTCCGATACCGAGCAGCTCCCGGCGAGCACGCCCTCGAGCTTCTGCTGGCACATCGGTGAGCCCCAGGGTGCGTGGGCTCCGCTGCCGGATCGACTCGAGCCGCCGGCGGCCCCGCGGTCCCCGTTCGAGGGGCTCTTTGCCGGTGTGCCCAGCGCGCACGCGGAGGCGCTGCCGCTCTCCGGCGCCGCGTATTACATCACCTTCACGGACCCCGACGGGAACGCCCTCTTGCGCGGCTTCACGACGGCGACGAACTTCGTTCCATCTCAGGAGGCCTGGGCCGAGCTCGACGCCGCCGACGTGCCGATCACGGTCACCGTCACGTGGGCCGAGTTCGACGCCAATCGACTCCGCGAGGGCGGGGGCCCCTGGTCGGGAGAGCCGATCACGGTGGGCATTCGGGCGGATTGAGACATCTGCTATAGCCTTCGAATGCGACTTCGGCGGGCGATCATCTCGGGCGGAGCCTTCTTCGGCGCGGCGTACCTGTTGACCTTCACGGCGTGTGACGAAGAGGGGACGACGGAGGACGGAATCGTCTACATCGGCGGGGCGACGGACGAGGCGCTCGACGCGCTCCTGGCCGGCAGCGCGAAGAGCGACTCCGGCAAGGCCGTCACGTTCGAAGCACCGACCAAAGACGAGGTCATCCCCGGCGACGAGCCGTTCACGTTCATCTGGTCCGAGGCGGGGGCGTCCGCTCATCTGGATCCGAGCCACCTCGACCCGATCCACTTCGGGCCTCTTGAGCGCGAGCGCTCGCCGCTCGAGCGCGCGCTCGGTGTCGCGCTCCAGGGCACGCGGTCGGCGCACGCGCACGGCGATCCGATCTCCGGCGTCGCGTATTACCTCGTCTTCTCGAGCTCGTCGGACGACGAGATCGTCCGCGTCTTCACGACAAACACCGACTACACGCCGGGCCAGGACGAGTGGGGAAAGCTGCGCGGCGCCGAAGGAAAGATCTCGCTCCGGCTCACCTGGGCGGACTTCGAGACCAACCGCGTCGTCGAGGGTGGCGGCCCCTGGGCGACGCCGGCCATCTCGTTCACGATTCAGTAGCGAGCCGCCTCCTCAGGACCCGTGCGCCGCGACGATGGCGTCGCGCGTCGCGTCGTCCACCTCGCCCGTCTGCGGCAGGCCGCTGGCCTGTTGAAATGACGCGACGGCCCCGGCGTAGGCTTCGGCGTCTTCCGGGTCGGAGGCCCGGCGGTAGTGCCCGAGGTTCGTCAATCGCTGGCGAATTCCCGACTGCTCGGTCGGCGGGTCCACGTGGGCGACCATGACCTGGTATTGGTAGTCCGTTCCGGTCAGGGTAACCGTGAACTCCCGGACGTTGACGGGGACCTCGAACGTGACCTCGCCCTGTCCGTCGGTGGTCGCGCTCGTCTCGGGGAGCCCCTCCACCTCACACGCTTGGTTCGCCATGGGCTTGCCGTCACCCTCGAGCACGAGCGTGACCTTCACGGTGGGTACGGTCGCCCCGTAGTCGTTGCTCGTCCCCTGCGCGACCGGTGTCGCAGGGGGCGTGGGCTCCGGGATGAACAAAACGTCGCCGGGATAGAGGACGTTGGGGTTGGGGCGCTTCTTCTTGAGCTCCGCGTTCTTCTCGTGATCGAGGATCGTCGCGAGATCGAAGCCGAGCTCGTGCGCGAGCTTCGAGAGGTAGTCGCCCTGCTTGATCACATACGGAATCATCGCCATTGTCGGCTCACCAGGTCATCGTGCCTTCGATCTCGATCGGTCGGCGCGCGAAGGGCGCGGCCACGAGCGCGTCCACTTGTTCCTTGAAGATTGTGTTCCGCGGGAGCTTGCCGTCCTTGAGGGCCTGCCACCTCTTCATATCGTCTTCGCTCGGGAAACTATTCTGGTTCTGGTCCGGATCGCCGGGCGTCCCCATGAAGTCGTAGCGGCCGTTCGTGGCATAGGTCGGCCACGGCCGGTGCTTGAGGCCCGCCGCGTGACCGATCTCGTGGAGCAGCGTCACGTAGTCCGCCGAATAGAGGTTGTTCGTGTAGATGAGAATCCAGCGGGAGCCCGGGGACGGGTCCGGGGCTTCATTCGTCGGTCGCGGGAAGGTCTCGCCGTTCTCCGTATGGCCGCTCTTGATCCTGCAGAAGATGACCGGGAGGCAGTTGTCCGGCGGCGTCACCGTGGCCTTGGCGATGTCGAGGATCTCCTTCGCGTGCTCCGGCGTGTTGTCGTAGTCGCGCTTGAGGTCGATCGTGTAGCCCGTCACGTCCATGTGGCTCGTCCGGAGCCCGAGGCCATGCTCGTTCAGCATCTTGTTGGCCTTGAGCGCGTACTGTCGCATCGCGATGCTGAGCGGGTCCGCCGTGTAGAAGCAGCAGTAGATGAGCTTGCGCGACGGAGACTTGTAGTCGGCGTCGTTCGACGGATGAGCGACCTTCGTCTTGCCGTTGGGGACAGCGGGGGTGACGCGAGCGTGATCGTCGGGGCCTGCCACGATGCCGGATGCTCGCCGGGAGCCAAAGCCTCTGTCAACGTGACCCGTGGTCACCACGGACTCGCCTTGAAGTCGCCGTCGCCGCGTGAAAACCTCGCCTGTCATGCCTCTTTCCATCGACGCCCTCGAGGCGTCCATCGGGTCGACGGAGCGAGGGACGTACGAGCTCTGGGTCGGTCCGTACCGCGGGCGGGAGCTCTTCGTGGCGACGGTCCGCGGCCGCGAGCGCCTCTCCCAGGCTTACACGTTCGACGTGCAAGTCCTCGCGCCTGCTCGCGTCGACCTCCTCGAGGCAGGGCTGCTGGGTGCACCGGCGACTCTGGTGATGAACCTCGGGGAGCCCGCCAGGGTCGTCCAAGGAGTGATCCTCTCGGTGCGACCCGAGAGCCGGTCGGCGGCAGGGGATCGTCGCTCGTTCCGGCTGCGCATCGTGCCTCGGCTGGCGCTCGCCAAGCTGCGCGCCACGAGCCGGGTGTTCCAGGGGCTGACGGTGCCCGAGATCGCGAAGGAGCTCTTCGACGCCGCGGGGCTCCCGAGCCGATTCGCGCTCGAAGGCAAGTACGCGAAGCGCGAGTACTGCGTCCAGTACCAGGAGACCGACTACGCGTTCCTCACCCGCATCCTGGCGGAGGAGGGCATCTTCTTCTTTTTCGAGCAGCCCGAGGCTCTACCCGGGACCGACCCGAGCAAGCTCTCGGAGATCGTCGTCGTGGCCGACAGGGCCCAGCACTACGCCGACGCGGACGACCTCCACCTCGAGCTCCGCGATCGAGGGCACGCCGGAATGGTCGACGCGCGGGAGCTCCGCTGGTTCGACGTCGAGCAGCGGCTCGCTTCCGACGCGGTCCTCGTCCGCGACTACGATTTCGAGCGTCCGCTGTTCAACCCGCGCGCCGAGGCGAGCGTCGAAGAGAGCTCCGATGCCGCGCCTCCGCCGAGCGTCGGGCCAAGGATCGACGCGCGCTGGGGCGAGGCTCATCCGCTGGGGATCTACGACCATCGGCGCGAGCACCCCGGCGCGGCGCCGGACCAGGCACGCGCGGATGTGCGCCTGGAGCAGCTGCGGGCGAAGGCTCGCGTCGCGACGGGCGCGAGCACGTGCCCTCTCCTCGCGCCGGGGAGGCGGTTCTTCGTCGATCCATTCGAGGCGTCACAGCAGGCGGGCGAGTTCGTCGTCGTGGGGGTCGACCATTTCGGTCACGCGCCGGAGGTCGTCGAGCAGGCCCGCACGTCGGGTGAGGCCCGCACGCCGGAGACCTACACGAACGAGCTCCGCTGCGTGCCTGCTTCGGTCCCGGCCCGGCCCAAGCGCCCCAAGCGGCGCCCGCGCGCGACGCTGGAGACCGCCACCGTCGTGGGGCCCGAGGGCGAAGAGATCCACGCCGACGAATATGGGCGTATCCGCGTGCAGTTCCATTGGGACGTCCGCGGCGGCGAGGACGAGCGGAGCTCCTGCTGGGTCCGCTGCGTGGAGAGCTGGGCAGGCTCGTCCTGGGGAACGCAGTTCATCCCGCGCGTCGGGATGGAGGCCATCGTCTCGTTCCTCGGGGGTGATCCCGATAGACCGGTGGTGGTCGGCTGCTCCTACAACGCGACCCGTCCGCGGCCATTCCCTCTCCCCATTGCCAAGACCCGGAGCGGCATTCGGACGCAGAGCACGCCGGGAGGCAATGGCTCGAACGAGCTCAGCTTCGAGGACAAGTTCGGCTCGGAGCAGATCTACCTGCACGCCCAGCGCGACTTCGACGAGGTCGTCGACGGCAACCACACGACGAACGTGCTCGGCAACGAGGAGAACGCGGTCGTCGGATCGCGCGGCACCAAGGTCGACCGGGACGACTCGATCACGATCGGCGGCGACGAGACCCGTACCGTCATCGGCGAGCAGCACGAGACCGTGGAGGGGAACCGCGTCGAGCACATCGGGCAGAGCGCGGACCTCACCGTGAAGGGATCGCTCGCCAGCCAGCTGGGGATGGAGAGGCGCGAGGTGGCGACGACCTCCACGCTCACGGTGGGCGACGACTACACCGTCCGAACGCGCGGCTGTTACACGACGATCGTCGGTCGAAACGAGGCGAAGCGCAGCTACGTGCTCCGCGTCGAGGGCACCGCGCAGATCTCGACGAGCCACGTCGTCGAGATCGACGCCGAGAAGAGCATCACGCTCCGCTGCGGGAAGAGCTTCTTCAAGATCAGCGAGGAGAAGATCGAAATGTGGGCGCCTTCGGTCTCCGTGCGCGGCGAGGGCGGCGGCGTCGTGGCCGACGAGAACGTGACCCTCCGCTCGAAGGAGGAGATCGCGCTCGTATCGGAGAAACGCGTGCTCCTGAAGACCCCCGACACCTCGCTCGGCATGAAGTCGGAGGTCCAGATCGACGGCAAGCAGATCCTCCTCAACTCGCCCGATCGCGCGAACGACCCGGTGAAGGACGAGTCGCCGCCGCCCACCCGCGTCGCGCTCAAGGACCAGTTCGGGAAGCCGCTCGCGTACAAGCGCTTCCTCATCACGCTGGACGACGGCACCGAATACAGCGGCATCCTCGATCGCGACGGCGCGACCGAGATCCCCATCGAAGGCTCCGGGAAGATCACGTTCCCGGACGTCGCGGGGCAGGGTTGATATGGGCACCCCCGGCGCCAAACAGGGCGACAAGGTCGTCGCGCTCGACACACACGTGATCATGGTGCCCTCGCCCGGCGGGCCGGTCCCGACGCCCATGCCGATGCCGTTCAACGGCACGCTGGCGGGCGCTCTCGCGTCCACGGTCATGATCGACAACGTCCCGGCCGCGGTGAAGGGGAGCACGGCCGACAACGGTCCGCCTCACGTCCCGGCCGGCGGACCTTTCCAGAAGCCGCCCTCGAACCAGGGCACGATCGAGACAGGCAGCTCGACGGTCTTCTTCGACGGGAAGGAGGCCGCGCGCATGGGCGACACGGCGAAGACCTGCAACGATCCGTCGGACCTGCCGGCGGGGACGGTCATCGCGACCGGCACGGTGATGATCGGGGGCTAGCTAGCCCCTACACCGCGATTCGGATGCGATGACCCGCCGCTTCCGCGACCCCCAAGGGGTGAGGGGTCGCGGAAGCGGCGCCAGGCCTTCTCTCTGCATCCGGCGGTCGTAACTCCTGGCCGAGGACCGAATCAGGGCATTCGGTCCTCGGTGTAATCAAGCGAAAGAACGTGAGGCGGTGCAGTAGGCGAGCAAGCGGGGCTGGGGCCCCGCGCGCAGCGCGAAGCGGAGTTGGGGTGAAAACGCGCAGCGTTTGAGGGGGCTGCTTCAGCCCCCTGGCTCGGGAGGTTCTGCGGGGCGAGCTCGAGCAGAATGTGAGGTTCGGTCGGCAGGGCTTCACCTGAAACGGTCTCGGCGTCGTACACGGCATCGGACTCGGCACTCGGCTTCGGCCGGCAAGATCACGCAAACCCAAGCGCGCTAGCGCTTGATTGAAGGCTAGCCCTCAGCGCCCTTGGCGGAGCATCCACGCTCGGTACGCCTCGAATGCCCGGTTCCAGGCGTCGCGATCCTCGACGGAGGCCGCGACCCGCGCCCGGTAATGGTCGTCCAGCGCCTTCTTCTGCCCCGGTGAGAGGCCATAACGCGCGAGGATCTCGGTGGCTTGTTTCGGCGCGAGCGCGAGCTCCACGGCGAGAGACGCGTGCTGCTCGAGCGTGAGCAGCAGCTGCTGGGCGCGCCGCTTTCCTCGGTTCGAGGGCGACGAAGGAGGCGGCGCGCCGGCCTCCTTCGGGGCGAACGGGAGGGGGGCGGCGGTCGGAGGGTCCGCCGCCGGCACGGTGGAGGCGAGCGCAGGGTTCTTTTTTCGCGGTTGGCGGGCGGGCGGCTGAGGGGGCGCCGGCGCCGGTGCCGCGGTGAACGGGAGAGGGGCCGCGGTGGGCGTCGCGGCGCCCACGACGGTCGCGACCGGGCGCCGTCGCGGCGCCGGCGCCGCGCTCGGCGCGGCCATGGGTGCGACCGGCGCGACCGGGGGCGGCGCGGCGGGAACGGCGAGAGGCAGCGGCGGCGCGGCGAGAGGGGCGGGAGGAAGCGGCGGCGGCGCGGCTTCGCCCCTCGGGCGAGCCTGCTTTCGGATGTGGGCGATCAACGTGCGGAGATCCCGCCCGATCGTCGGGTCCCGCGCGATCTCGGCGGCGAATCGGGCGTCGAGCGCGCGCTTCTCGTCTTCGTTCGCGACCCCGAACCGCGCGAGCGCGGCGATGTCACCCGTCGCTTCCCACTCCGCGCAGATGCGAGCGTACCGATCGAGCCCGAGATCGGCGGTCTTCCCATTGGACACCACCGGCGGGCGCGGCTGGGCGGCGCGCGCGGCGCCGCCCGCACGCGAGCGCTTCAGCGCACGAGGCTCGGCGCGGAGGCGGGGGAGCGCGAGCGGCTTCTTCCGCAGCTCGACGATCCGCGCTGCGTGCTGCGGATCGGCCTTCGCGAGGCGCTCCCACCGCCGTCCGAGGCGCGAGAGATCGTTCTGGCCGAGGTCGAGCGACGCCAGGAGCGCCGAGGCGTCCGCGCTCGCGGCGTACGCGTCCAGGAACGCGAGCCACGCCGCGAGATCGTCCGCGAGCGGCGCGACCTTTCGATCGAGCCAGTCCTCCGCGAGCGCCAGCTCGCTCTTGTAGCGCTCGAGCGCGGCCGCGTCCGAGGCGAGCTTCACCTTCCAGGCGACCTCCTCGGTAGCCCAGAGCGACTTCGAGATGTCCTCCACGGCGAGGACCTCGTCGAGCGAGAAGCCCTCGGTCGTGCCCGCGCGCACGGCCGCGTGCGCGGCCATCGGCAGGGTGGGCTCCGGCACCCCCGGGGCGCCGCTCACGAGGGATCGTTCGGCGCAGGCTCCTCGGGGAGGCGACCGCCACCGCTCCGGCTTCCGTCGTCCGCGAACTCGACGTCGATCCCGACCACCTTCATGAGGCGAATGGCGTTGGTCGTCTCGACCACGCCCTCCTTCAGGCGGTAGTCGAAGACCATCTTGTCATTTTCGATGTGGTCGGAGAAGTGCACCGTGCGGACGCGCCCGCCGCTCTCCTCCGCGATGGCGACGAGGGCGAAATCGTGTGTGGAGACCGACCCGATGGCCCCGCGCGAGACGAGGTCGAGCACCACACCGCGCGCGCCGATCGAGCGCTCGTGTGAGTTCGTTCCGTGGAGGATCTCGTCGAGCAGGAAGAGGACCTTCTTGCCGCTCTGCGCGGCGTCGACGATGGCCTTGAGCCGAACCAGCTCCGCGTAGAAATGGCTCATCCCGCGATCGAGCGCGTCCTGGATGCGCATGCTCGTCCACGTCTCGAGCCGGGACACCGCCGCGCGCTTCGCGCACACGGGAAGGCCGGCGAGCGCCATGACCGCGCAGAGCCCGGTCGAGCGCAGGTAGGTGCTCTTGCCCGACATGTTGGAGCCGGTCACGAGCAGGGCGCGCCCCGGCGCGGGGAGATCGAGGTCGTTTTTCACGCACACCGCGGCTCCGAGCAGCGGGTGGCCGAGCTCCTCCGCAACGATCCGAGCCGGGCCGTCGTCCACCTCCGGCCAGGCGTAGTCGGGGTGCTCGCCGGCGTAGGTCGCGATGCTCGCGAGGGCCTCGAGCTCCCCGAGCGCCGAGAGCCATTTTCGCGCTTTTTTCCCGGAGCGCTGGCGCCAACGCTCGAGCGCGATCGCGACCCAGACGTCGTAGAGGAACGCGAGGTTGAAGAGGATGTGGATGAGCGTGTTGTGGCGGAGGTCGGCGAAGCCGACGACGCGCTCGAGCCGGGCGAGCTCGCTCGAGGCCGTCGCCTCGGTGCCCCGGAGGGTCGCCACGATCCGGGTGAGCTCGGGTGACTTCAGCTCACACGCCTCGACGCGGGCGAACACGGCCCGGAAGCGGCCAAACGGCGACTCGCGCGAGGAGACGAACGTCACCATCCGCGCGATGGGGCCGTAGAGGCTCGCGAGGATCGCCAGCTGGCCGAGGAGCGCCGGCACGTAAGCGAGCGCCAGCCAGCGGCTCTGCTCGGCGAGCAGCGACCGAGAGAGAAAGAGCGCGGCCGTGAGCGGGACGAGCACGCGGGCGAGGAGGACGAGCGCCCGACGTTTCTCGATCGAGGCGCCGGAGGCTCCCGGGACCGGCATCTCCGCGGGCGCCTCGCCCCACACGGCGAGCGGCTCCTCGGCCCGGCCTCGGCTCTCGGCCCGGCGCGCGAGCACGGCCAGGTCCTCCAGGAGGACGGGGTTCTCGAGCAGCTCGCGGGCGGCTTCCTGGCGGGCACGGACACCTTCGACGGTGGCCGGCTGCTTCAGCCAGCTCGCCAGCGTCTCTTCGCCCACGGCGGTCTCGGCCCGCGAGACCGCGACGAACAGGGAGTGCTCCCCGAAGAGGTCCAGGTCCGACGCGTTCGGATGGTCGGCCGAGCGGAATCGGGCGCCGTGTGGATCGGGGAGCTTGGGCCGATACGGGTCGTCGGGCTCGGGCTCGCCGCGCATTCGCCGGAGCCCCGCCGCGACGACCTTGGCGCGCTCCTCGACGAGGCCACGCTCGGTCGCCAGGAACGCGTGACGGATGACGAGGCCTCCGAAGGCGAGCCAGACCGCGCCCACGAGGGCCCAAGCCCAGACGGGGAGCGACCAGATCAGGCCTACGACCACACCCAGCAACCCGGTGAGGGCGAGAATTCCCCGCTGGCTCGAGATCCGGTCGCCCCTGGCGTCGAGCCCCGAAAGCTCGCGATTGAGCTCCGCCGTTCGACGCTCGTAGTGCTCCGAGAGAGAGGCCGCCACCAGAGCGGAAGGCATACCACGAAGCGGCGCCGCGCCGGTCCTGCGCTTGTCCCGCGAGCGCGTTGCGCGCCCCCCGCGGCGGGACTAGGGTGCCTCAGCCCCCCCATGATCGCCTGGTTCAAGAAGCTCTTCGGTACGTCGCACGAGCGCGTTGTCGCCCGGCTCAAGCCCAAGGTCGTGGCCATCAACGGCCTGGAGGACGAGTTCAAGGCTCTGTCCGACGCCGAGCTGCGGGGCAAGACGGCGGAGTTCAAGGAAAAGCTCGACAACGGCGCCACGCTCGACGACGTGCTTGTCCCCGCCTTCGCTGCCTGTCGCGAGGCCGGCCGGCGCGTCCTCAAGATGCGCCACTACGACGTGCAGCTCATCGGCGGAATGGTCCTGCACCAGGGCTCCATCGCCGAGATGCGGACCGGCGAAGGCAAGACGCTCGTCGCCACGTTGGCTTGTTATCTGAACGCGCTGGAAGGCAAAGGCGTCCACGTCGTCACCGTGAACGACTACCTCGCCCGCCGCGACTCCGAGTGGATGGGTAAGCTCTACGGCTTCCTCGGCCTCGAGACCGGGGTCGTCGTGAACCAGCAAGGGGACGCGGAGAAGAAGCGCGCCTACCAGTCGGACATCACCTACGGCCAGAACAACGAGTTCGGCTTCGACTACCTGCGCGACAACATGAAGTTCAGCGCGCTCGACTACATGCAGCGCCCGCTCCATTTCGCCATCGTGGACGAGGTCGACTCCATCCTCATCGACGAGGCCCGGACGCCGCTCATCATCAGCGGCCAGTCGGAGCGCTCGAGCGACAAGTACAAGATCGTCAGTGAAATCGTCCCGCGGCTCCGCAACGAGCAACACTACGCCGTCGACGAGAAGGGCCACTCCGTCACCCTGACGGACGAAGGCGTGGATCTCGCGCAGAAGCTCCTCGCGGGCGTCGGCGCCCTCAAGGGCGCGAACCTCTACGACCCCGAGAACCTCGAGACGCTCCACATCCTCAACCAGAGCCTGCGCGCGCACACGCTCTACAAGCGCGACGTGAACTACATCGTCCGCGAGGGCAAGGTCATGATCGTCGACGAGTTCACCGGCCGCATCCTCGCGGGCCGACGCTGGTCGGATGGCCTGCACCAGGCGATCGAGGCGAAGGAGAACGTGCGGATCCAGGAGGAGAGCCGCACGATGGCGACGATCACGTTCCAGAACCTCTTCCGGCTCTACAAGAAGCTCTCCGGGATGACGGGCACCGCCGACACCGAAGCGGCGGAGTTCCACTCCACGTACAAGCTGGACGTCGTCCAGATCCCCACGAACAGGAACGTCATCCGCCAGGACTTCGAGGACGTCGTCTACAAGACGGAGAAGGAGAAGTTCACCGCCGTCGTCCAGGACATCCTCGAGCACAACGAGGCGGGCGTCCCCATCCTCGTCGGCACGACGAGCGTCGAGAAGAGCGCCGCCATCGCGAAGCTCCTCGCGAAGAAGGGCATCAAACACGAGGTGCTCAACGCGAAGCACCACGAGAACGAGGCCTTCGTCGTCGCGCAGGCCGGCCGCAAGGGCGCGATCACCGTGTCTACCAACATGGCTGGTCGCGGGACCGACATCTTGCTCGGCGGCAACCCCGAGATGCTCGCGAAGTGGGAGTTCAAGCAGAACGACCGCGTGCCCGAGGCGGAGCCCGAGGCCTTCGACGAGCTGGTGGAGAGCTACCGCAAGCGCTGCGCCGAAGAGGGCGCCGAGGTGCGCGAGCTCGGCGGGCTCTACATCATCGGGACGGAGCGCCACGAGTCGCGCCGCATCGACAACCAGCTCCGCGGTCGCGCGGGCCGTCAAGGCGACCCCGGCCAGAGCAAGTTCTACCTCTCCCTGGAGGACGACCTCATGCGCATCTTCGCGGGCGACCGCGTGAAGGTGCTCATGGAGCGCATGGGCATGCCCGACAACGAGCCCATCGAGCACCCCTGGGTCACGAAGAGCGTCGAGAACGCCCAGAAGAAGGTCGAGGAGCGCAACTTCGACATCCGCAAGAACGTCCTCGAATACGACGACGTCATGAGCGCGCAGCGGAAGACCGTCTACGACCTGCGCCAGCAGCTCCTCGCCGGGCGCTACTACCCGGACATCGTCGACGAAGAGGGCAAGCCGACCGGCGACAAACGCGTCATCAAGCCGCGCCAGGAGATCGTCGACGACGTGTTGCCGAAGGTCGGTGCCTTCCTCGGCCAGCACCTGGAAGACCCCGTCCTGCCGCACGACTCCGAGGGCAACCCGCGCACGCTCACCCGCAAGGACTTCGAGCCTGCGGGCGGCGCGAAGAAGGAGAAGAAGAAGGGCAAGAAGGACGGCGACGGCAAGGCCGAGGCGTCATCGGGTGGGAAGGTCCACAAGCTCATCGAGCTCGACGAGCTGAAGCGCCTCGTCTACGCGGGCGATCGCAGCGGCCGCTTCCCGGGCTGGGGCCTCGTCTACGACTTCACCGGCAAGGCGAACAAGGTCCCCGAGGTCTACGACGAGCTCGCGGAGCTCGTCCCCCTCGCGCTCACCGAGCAACGAGAGCGCATCCTCGACCTGATGGACCGCATCATCTCCTCGATGGTGGAGGAGTCCTGCCCGCACAACCGTCCGCCGGAGGACTGGGACTGGGGCGCCATCTTCGAGTCGATGAAGGAGACCTTCGGCCTCGAGCTCGACGACGACGTCTCCGAGTTCGGCGACCCCGAGGCGCTCGCGCAGCACCTCTTCGACCTGGCAGAGAAGAGCTACGAGTCGAAGGAGAAGGAGATCGGCCTCGAGCTGATCCTCAAGGTCTTCCGCCACATCTACCTCGAGGAGCTGGACCGCGCTTGGGTCGATCACCTGACCGACATGGAGCACCTTCGCGACGGCATCGGGCTGCAGGGCTACGGCCAGAAGGACCCGAAGCAGGCCTACAAGAAGGAAGGCTTCAACATCTTCGTTCAGATGGTCGCGCGGGTCTCCTCCAACGTCATGACGAAGCTCATGACGAAGGTGGAGGTGCAGCGCGCGGAGGAGGACGACGAGCGCGAGATGCGCGAGCTCATGCGGCTCGCCGAGCGCGCGCGTCGCGCGCAGCCTCGCCACGAAGAGACGCTCCCGCCCGGGGCCGCGACCAACGCCGCGGAGGCGACGAGCGACATGGAGCCGCTCCTCAGCGGCGAGATGGAGTGCCCGTGCGGGAGCGGCAAGGCCTTCTCGAAGTGCCACGGCTCCGAGGAAGAGGAGCAGCCCGGGGCGTCTCCGTGAAGAAGGGGGCCGAGTCGACCCGTCGTGCGAGCCGAGGGGGGAGCGGAGTGGAGATCACGTCGGAGGGCGGTCCGTTCTCCGACGTGTCCTCGCGCGTCCTCAAGGCGCGCGCCGAGAAGATGCTCGGCCTGCTCGGCTTGCCGGGGGCGGAGGTCAGCATCGCGCTCGTCGACGACAAGGCCATGAAGGGGCTCCACGCCCGCTTCATGAACGACCCGTCCACGACGGACGTCCTGTCGTTCCCCCTCCACCACGCGCCTCGCGAGGTCGTCGCGAAGGACCGCCGCGCCGCGTTGGGCGACATCGCCATCTGCGTGCCGCAAGCCCGGCGCCAGGCCCGCGCGCGCAAGGCGACCCCGGTGGACGAGGCGACGGCGTTGCTCGCCCACGGCATCCTCCATCTCCTCGGCTTCGACCATCGCACGAAGGACGAGGAGCGTGAGATGTTCGCGCTCGGGAGGGTGCTCGAGGTCGCCGGCTTGAACAAGAGACCGATCAAGGCTCGCCTCGAGGTGATCTCGTGACGACGCAAGCGATGACCGGGCCCGCGTTCGGCCGGGAGATCGCCCTCGTCTTGATGCGGGAGCTCGTGCGGAGCCTGCGCAGCGCGAAGGGCATCGTCCTCGCGCTCATCACCGTCGTCGGCGGCGTCGGCACGACGATGATCGGCCTGTACGTGCAGGCCAAGGTCTACCAGCGGACCGGCACCGCGCAGGGCCACCTCATCCGGGAGGAGGCGCTCAAGTTCGCCTACGACGACGCCATCGCGCGGTCGCTCGCCGAGGCCCCGGAGGTCATGTTCGCGATGTTCTCGACCACGCTGACGACGTCGGCGCTGCTCGCGGCCTTCGTCGGGTACGACTCCATCTCGACGGAGCTCCAGTATCGCGGCATTCGTTACTCCACTGTCCGCGCGCGCCGTGACAGCTTCGTCATAGGCAAGCTCCTCGGCACCTTCGCCGTGGCCTCGCTGATGACGCTCGTCATCCACACGATCTCGTGGCTGCTCATGCTCGTCTACGGGGGTGGGCCGCCGCACATCGTCCTCTCGTGGGGCCCCCGCCTCTGGATCCTCACCCTGCCCATCAGCCTGGCTTGGTGCGCGCTCGTCACCTTCGCGAGCTCGCTGGTGAAGACGCCCATCCTCGCGCTCCTGTCCAGCCTCCTGGCGATGCTGGTCACCTGGATCTGTTACGGCGTCGGCCGCGCTTTCAAGGACTACGGCTGGCTGTCCTGGGTCCACCCGGGCGGCTTCGACCGGCTCTTGCTCTCGCCGGAGCCGCTGGAGCTCGCCAAGGGCCTCGTCGCTGCGTTCGGTTTTGCGGCGGTGTTCCTCGCGGGCGCGGTGTTCGTGACCACGAAGAGGGACGTGTGAGCGGCATGAGCGACGCCGAAGGAGCTTCCGTCTACGCGGCCCCCGGCAAGGCCGACGCCCCTCCGCCGAGCGCCGGCCCGGCCAGCACCGACACCGCGATCAAGCTCACGGGCGTGCGCAAGCTCTTCGGCTCGAAGGCCGCAGTCGACGGCGTGACCTTCCGCATCCCGCGCGGGTCCGTCTTCGGGCTCATCGGCCCCAACGGCGCCGGCAAGACGACCACGTTCTCGATGATGGCGGGCTTCCTCGAGCCGAGCGAGGGCTCGCTCGAGGTCCTCGGGTACTCGCCGCGCAACACCGACATGCTCCGCGGCCGACTCGGCGTGCTCCCGCAAGACGCCGTGCTCCCGCCCGCGGACCGCGTGGGGGACTTCCTCGTCTACCTCGGTCGCTTGCAGGGCATGTCGAAGGACCGCGCCGCCGAGGAGGCGCGCAAGGCGCTCGCCGAGGTGGAGGGTCGCGACTGGTGGTTCCTCAAGTGCAGCGCGCTCTCGCACGGCATGGCCAAGCGCGTGCAGCTCGCGCAGGCGCTCCTCGGCGATCCGGAGGTCGTGTTGCTCGACGAGCCCACGGCGGGCCTCGACCCGCGTGTGGCGTACGGCGTCCGCCAGCTGGTCCGTTCGCACAAGGGCCGCTGCACGCTCGTCATCTCGAGCCACAACCTGCACGAGCTCGAGGAGATCTGCGACTACGCGGCCGTGCTCGATCACGGCCGGCTCGTCGCCCACGGCAGCATGCACGAGCTCACCGCGCAGTCGGAGGAGATCCACGTCGAGATCGCCGCCGGCCCGACCGTGCCTCTCGATGCGCTCCGGTCGATTCCTGTCGTTCGCACCGTGAGCTTCGACGAGCAGCGGCGGGACCTGTCGGTCGACTTCTCGCGGGAGATGGCGGACGCCGAGACCGTCATCGGCCACGTGCTCATGTGTCTGTTGCAGCACGGCGTGCGGATCAGCGGCGTCTCGAAGGGGCGCGGGCTCGAGCAGCGGGTGATGGAGCTGACGGCGGGCGCAGCATAGGCCGCGGGCTGCTCCCGGGCCGTCACGCTCTCGGTCGACGTAGGCGCCGCTCGCGGCTAGTCTGCCCCCTTGGTCATCGAGCCGTTCGATCCCGACGGAAGGACCTTGGCGCGGGCCAGCCTGATGCGCGGTTGGAGCAGCGTGCTGAAGCAGCGAGGTCTCCTCGACGCCGTAGCGCTCCGCTTGCCCCCCGAGATCGCGTCGCTCCTGCGGACGCCGCCTGCCGCGACCGAGTGGATCGACGTCGCTTACTTCGAGTGCGTCGCCCAGGCAGTCCTCGAGGAGGTCGGCGAGGAGCGCCTCGACGCGCTCTTCGTCGAAGCCCAGAACGCGGGCTGGGTCACGATCATCACGCGCTTCGCGCACGGGATCGTCCGCGTCTTCGGTGCCTCGCCTGGAGGGCTCTTCAAACACGTGCCGAATGCGGCGAAGACGACCACCGTCGGCTTCGCCGTCAAGTGGGAGGAGAGCGGTCCGAACGGCGGCGAGCTCATGGCCGAGTACCCGTTCCGGAGACGAATCCACCCGGCCAGCGCCTGGGCGACGTCCGCGGTCTGCCAGATCGTCTCCCAGGTGGTCGGGGTCCCCGTCACGCGAGAGCGGCCGTTGATCGAGCCGATGGGCCGCGACGGGACGCGTGTTCGCATCCGCGTCCGCTGGTGATCGAGCCCGCCTGTAGGAGGGCGCCAACGGTGTTGGCCACCACCAACACCCGCCAGCTCACCCAGGCGCGGCCGCGCGAGCGCTTGGGCGCCGCGCTGCTGGCCCGACCGTTGCTGAGCCGGGAGCCATGATGCGTATGCTCGACCTCGACGACGCCGACGGCTCGCTCCCGCTCGATATCGACCGGCCTCTCGCCGCGCCCGAGCCTCTCGCCGCGCCCGTGCTCGCGTCGGTCCAGGCCTTCCGGCGCTGCCACCGTGATGGCTCCGAGCTGGATCGTTTCGGCGACTGCGCCATCTGCAAGGTGGAGCGCGCGCGCGAGGAGGCTCGCAAGGAGCGGAACGCGAGGCTTGGTCTGGGGGCTGCGGTCGCCGTGTTGCTCGTCCTGGCTGGTGGCTGGTACGTGTCCTCCAAGCTCGACGAGCGGCGCACCAAGGAGCACGCGGCGCAGATCACGGAGGCGAACGGACGCAAGCTCGTCGTCTACACGCTCTCGAGCTGCCCGGCCTGCGGGATGGCGCGCAATCACCTGCAGAAGCGAGGCATCCCTTACGTCGAGCGAGCGGTCGACGAAGACCCCTCGGCGTACGCCGATTTCGAGAAGCTCAACCCGGAGAAGTCGGTGCCCACGTTCGTCGTCGGCGACGAGGTCATGGTCGGCTTCGATCCGACCGGCGTGAGGCTCGCGCAGGCGCTCGCGAAACATGGACTGCCGACCGGCGCGGTACCGACTGCAGAGCCGACGGAGTAACATCCTCCGGCGATGGACGAGTCGACCAGGGTCGGCGGCGCGAAGGGGGCCCTCGTGCCCGTCACCAGGCTCGCCGTCGCCGTGGCGAGAGGCGCCGACGCCGGCAGCTTCGTCGAGCTTGCCCCCGGCGAGACGGCGAGCGTCGGCACCGCTGAGGACAACGACGTGCGGCTGCGCGATGCGCTCGTGAGCCGCTACCACGTTGAGATCGCGCCATCCCGCGAAGGAATTCGTGTTCGCGACCTCGGCAGCACGAACGGGACGTTCCTCGGCTCGGCGAGGATCGAGGTGGCGGTGGTGCCGCGTGGGACGCAGCTCCGGCTGGGAGAGAGCGTCATCGTGGTCGACGCCGCGGAGCCGAAGGCGCCAGCCTCTCCGAGCGCTGACGAGCTGCCTGGGCTCGTCATCGAGAGCGATGCCATGCGCGAGATCGCTCGTCGCGTGCGAGCCATCGCCGCGCTCACCTCGCCCGTGCTCGGCCAGGGCGAGACGGGCACCGGCAAGGAGCTGGTGACACGCGCCATCCACGATCTATCGTCCGCCCAAGGCGGACCGTTTGTCGTCGTCGACTGCGGAGCCCTGCCCGCCGCGCTCCTCGAGGCCGAGCTCTTCGGTCACGAAAAGGGGGCGTTCACGGGCGCGGAACGGACGCGCAAGGGGGCGTTCGAGAGAGCGGAGGGCGGCAGCGTGTTCCTCGACGAGGTCGGCGAGCTGCCGCTCGTCGCCCAGGCGACCCTGCTCGGGGTCCTTGAGCGGCGGTGTTTCAGGCGAGTCGGCGGTGACCAGGAGATCCGCACCTCGGCGCGTGTCCTCGCGGCGACCAACCGTGATCTCAGGCAAGAGGTGAATCGAGGGACGTTCCGTGCCGACCTCTATTACCGGCTCGCCGTGGGACGCATCGGTGTGCCCCCGCTCCGCGAGCGGTCCGAGGAGATCCCAGCCCTCGCGCGCCACTTCGCGCGGGAGATCAGCGGCACCGACGCGGCGATCGACGAGGGGGTGGCGCTCGCGCTCTCTCGCTCGAGCTGGCCGGGCAACGTACGAGAGCTGAGGGGCGCGGTGGAGCGCGTCCTCGCGTTTGGTCCCGCGGAGGCCGGCGCCCCGCAGGACGAGCCGCCTCGGGTCGAGCGGCGAGGACCCGAGCGCGCCGAGGAAACGCCGCGCTACCGCGACGCCAAGGCCGCCGCGATCGCCGCCTTCGAGCGCGCGTACCTGACCAAGCTCCTCGAGGACGCAGGCCAGAACGTCTCGGAGGCCGCGCGCCGCGCCCGCATGGATCGCCCGTACCTCATCGCGCTCGCGAAGCGATACGGCCTGAGAGGATGACGGAAACGTCAGCTTTCGGGCGCAAGCCAGGACAAGAAGCCCGCGATCGTGAGCAGCGAGAGGAGCACGATGACGCTCACGGGCGGGGAGAAGAAGACGACCGAGAGCACGAGGCCGAGCGCCGAGTAGCCTGCGACGCGCTTCGAGATCGGCTTGGGCAGGACCCCGAGCGCCGAGAGGGCGCGGCTCCGGCTCGACGCTTGCGGCGGAAGTCGGGCGGGCGGCGGCGAGGGCCACCGCTCGAGCGGCGTCGACGGAAGCGCAGTCGGCGGCCGCATCGACGGCCCTGTCGACGGGATGTCCGGGCCTCGATCGATCTCGAACGAGACCGGATCGGAGAGCTCCGCGCTCGCGTCGATCTCGCGCGTCGTCTCGGAAGCCTCGAGCGCCCGCGTGATCTCCTCGCCGGTTCGTTCGGCGTCGGCGGGCCTATCATCCGCCGACTTCGAGAGCAGTCGCCGCACCACGCGGTCGAGGCGGCTCATCGTGACGTCGTCGTCCGCGTCCGGGAGGCGCGGCGCCGGCGTGCTCAGGTGCGCGAACACGAGCGAGGCCGCGGTGTCCTGTTCGAAGGGAAGCCGACCCGCGAGCATGCGGAACAGCGTGACGCCGAGCGCGTAGAGGTCGGCTCTGCCGTCGAGCGGCTCACCCTTGATCTGCTCGGGCGCCATGAACGCGAAGGTGCCGACCATGAGCCCCGGCTCCGTCTCGATTGTCGAGCCGCCCTCGCGCTTCGCGACCCCGAAGTCGAGGATCTTCACCTTCGGGACGCCGGACTCGTCGGCGGCGCCGAGGAAGACGTTGGCAGGCTTGATGTCGCGATGAACCAGGCCGCGCGCGTGCGCGGCCGCGAGCCCAGCGCAGATCTTCCTCGCGATGCCGACCGCGGTGGGCGGCGGAAGCCTCGGCTCGCGCTCGAGCAAGGAGGCGAGGGGCTCTCCCTCGAGGAGCTCCATCACGAGGAAGACGTCGCCGCCATCCTCGCCGACGTCGAGCACATCGACCACGTTCGGGTGCCGCAGCTGTGCCGTGCGTCGGGCCTCGGCGAGCAGGCGCTCGCGGCTCGTGCGGTCGGTCAAGAGCTTCACGGCGACGTCCCGCGCGAGGAGCCGGTCGCGCGCGCGATGGACGATCGCCATGCCGCCGCGGCCGAGCTCCGCGCCGAGCTCGTAACGGCCAGCGAGCAAGCGCGCGCTCATGTCTTCAGCGCCGCGCGAGCTTGGCGATCTCCGCCATGCAGCGGTCGGCTGCGAGCTTCTGGGCGCGGAGGGTGTTGGCTTTGGGCTTCAGATCTTCGAAGTCCAGCGGGGGACCGAAGCGCACGCGGATGGTGTGCGGCGCCGGGTTCGTCCAGTTCCAGACGAGCTCCGTCCCGAGGCTGTTCGACATGCCCAGGATGAAGACGGGGATGGTGAGCGGCGCGGCGAGCGCGAGCCGGCCTGCGCCCGGCTGCGCGGGGAGGAAGGCGAGCGGGTCGGGGCCCTTGTTTCGTGTCCCTTCGGGGTGGACACACAGCACCGTGCCGGGCCGGGCGAGCTCGTCGATGCAGCGCTCGAGCGAGTACTTGTTGAACTCGCGTTTCTTCTGATCCCGCAAGATGGGCGGGAACATGCGCCCGGCGCTCATCGCGAGGTTCATCACCGTGCCCGCGGGGTGATCGTAGAAGAAGGTGCTTCGCGTCGGGTAGAGCATGCGACGCGAGACGTTCGTCTTGAAATAGAGGACGTAGGAGATGACGAAGAAGTCGAAGAAGGAGCGGTGGTTGGCGACGACGAGGAACGAGTCCTTCTTGCCGAGCCGCTGCACGTGCTCCAGGCCGTCGACCTCGAGGCGGTTGCCCCCGCACGACCAGATGAGCGCGCCCATGACGGCCGCCGTGTAGGCGCTGCCGACCGGCGTGAGCTCGGGCCGGGCGAAGAAGTCACCCAGCTCGAACATCATTCGTTCGGTCGGAGAGAGCTGCTTGAGGAGCTCGTTCGTGGGTCTCATGCGGTTCAGGGAGCGATGCCGTCGTTGGGCGAGAGGGTGCGTTCGGCGAGCTCGGCCGGAGAATACTTCTCGAGCGCCTCCTTCGCGCGACGGATGCGCTCCTCCACGTCCTCTCGGCGGCTCTCGAGATAGGCCTGCCCGGAGGCCTCGTCCACCTCGAGCTCGCGCGCGTCCGCGAGCCAGCCGTCGCGATCGGCCCAGCTCTCGCTGCGCGGCGTGAGCGCCTTGAGGTGGGCTCGGGCAGAGAGCGCGCCGAGCTTGAGCTCCACCTCCACGAAGTAGACCTTGCCTGGCTCCAGGCTCGCGCGCAGGGCGCTCGTGTTCTCCGCCCAGCCGATGAACGTGTGCTCTCCAGGCTCGACGCGCGCCACGAAGTAGCTCGAGGGGAGGGCGTCGCCGACGAAGCGACCCTCGGTGTCGAGGATGGTCACGACGAGGCTGCTCGCGTAGCTCGAGGGACGGACGAAGACCACCGTCGCGCGGTCGCTGGCCGGGGTCGGGCTCCTCGGGACGGCCAGCTCCGTCATGAACTCGGACGTCGCAGCGCAGCCGGTCGACGCGAGGGCGAAGAACAGGAAGCTCCGGCGCCACATTCTTGGGCCCGCAAAGGTACAACGCCTCGAGCGGCTCAGGCATCACCGTTTCGTCACGAACTTCGTGCCGAGACGGTCAGCTCCGCGTGCATACGCCGTCGCTTGCGGCTATGCCCGTCGGCGTGAACGAAGGCGTCGTCACGCGCCCCAGCCTCGGCGAGCTCCTCGGGCTGGCCTGGCCGATCGTCGTACAACGCAGTGCGCAAGTCGTGATCGGCACGACGGACGCCATCCTCGTCGCTCGGCTCGGGGAGGCGGCGCTCGGCGCGGCCTCGGCGGGAGGGCACAACGCTTTCGCGTTGTTCATCCTCCCCATGGGGACGGTCTTCATCGTCTCGTCGTTCTCGGCCCAGCTCTTCGGCAAAGGGGATCTGCCGGGCGCGCGGCGCTACGCGCTTTATGGGCTCGCGGTCGCGGTCCTCGCGCAGATCCTTTGCGTCGCGGCGATTCCGCTGGTCCCCACCGTCCTCGGGAAAATGAGCTACCCCCCGGAGGTCGCGAGCCTCATGACGGAGTACCTCGGGCTCCGGCTCCTCTCCGGGGGGGCAGCCGTCGGGCTCGAGGCGCTCGGCAACTACTACGCGGGGCTCAAGAACGTGAAGCTCCCGATGATGGCCCAGCTCTTCGCGATGGTCCTCAACGTGGTGCTCGACGTCGTGCTCATCTTCGGCAAGCTCGGCGCGCCCGCCATGGGTGTCCGCGGCGCGGCCGCGGCCAGCTCCATCGCGACGATACTCGCGTTCTTGCTCCTGCTCGGCTGCTTCTTCAAGGGCATCGGCATCCCCGAGGGCGGGACCGTCAAGACGAAGCTGCGGATGCGCGAGATGCTCTCGCTCCTCCGATACGGTCTGCCCTCCGGCCTGAACTGGTTCATCGAGTTCGCCGCCTTCATCGGGTTCATCAACCTCGTGGTCGCGAGCCTCGGCAAGAGCGAGCTCGCCGCGATGCTCGCCGTCTTCCAGATCAACTCGGTGTCGTTCATGCCCGCCTTCGGGCTCACGAGCGCCGGCGCGATCTTCGTCGGCCAAGCGCTCGGAGCTGGCAGAAAGGAAGACGTCGCGCGGACCGTTCGCCTCACGCTGGGCACGACCGCGGCGTGGCAGGGCGCGGTCGGGCTGCTCTATCTCCTCATCCCGAGCCTCTTGCTCGCGCCGTTCGTCGAAGGGGACGGCGCCGCCTTCCTCGCGGCGGGCATGGTCGTGCTCCGCCTCTCGGCGACCTGGCAGCTCTTCGACGCGGTCGTGAACACGTTCGCCGAAGCCCTGCGCGCCGCGGGCGACACCGCGTTCTGCTCGATCGCTCGGGGCTTGGTCGCGTGGGTCTTCTTCTTCCCGGGAGCCTGGATCACGGTGCGGTACTTCGGCGGTCGGGAGACGAGCGCGACGCTCTGGCTCGTGGCCTACATGGCCGTCCTCGCGCTCGTGTTGTGGTGGCGATTCAGGACAGGTAAGTGGAAGGCGCTCGAGATGACGGAGCCGCAGCCGATCTGATCGAGAGCCCTCATGACGTTCGGGTCGATCTTCCTCCTGTCCCTCGGTCTCGCGATGGACGCGACCGCCGTCTCCGCGGCGCGTGGCCTCGCCGTTTCGGCCGTCCAGCCCGGTCACGTCGTGCGCGTGGCGCTCTTCTTCGGCGGGTTCCAGGCGCTCATGCCGCTCCTCGGCTGGCTGCTCGGGGCGCAGGTCGGCCCCTTCGTCGCCGCCTGGGACCACTGGATCGCCTTCGTGCTCCTCGGCGGAATCGGCGGGAAGATGTTGTGGGAGGCGCGCGGCGGAGACGACGACGACACCGACGAGCGCGCGGCCGACCCCTTCGCGACCAAGACGATGTTCGTCCTCGCGATCGCGACCAGCATCGACGCGTTTGCGGTCGGCATCACGCTCCCCATGCTCGGCGCAGGCCTCGCGCTCGCGCTCGGCACCATCGGCGTGACGACGGCCCTCCTCTCGGCGCTTGGCCTGTTCGCCGGCAGGCGCTTCGGGGCGCTCCTCGGAAAACGCCTCGAGATCGTCGGCGGCGTCGTGCTCGTCGGCTTGGGCGTGAAGATCCTCGTCGAGCACCTGTCCTCGACCTGAGCCCGGCGCTCGTCGGCGGTGTGCCGCCTGCGCGGGCGTCTCAGGCCGCCGATCTCTGCCGCGCCACGCCTCGCTCGAGCAGCCGCTCCACCCGCGTTCGTGTCTCGACCAGCCGCTCGTCCCAGATGCGGGCCCAGCGCTCGTCGGGGAGGCGGCCGTGCTCCAGCATCTTCCGGGGGTCCGCGCGGCGCACCAGCGCGGCCTTGTCGCGGCTCACGGCGGTTGGCCGCGGATACCGATCGAGCTCGGCGAGCGCCGTTACGACGGCTCGCTCGACGGTCTCGCGATCCTGCTCGAGGAGCCACTCGAGCAACGCCCACGAGAAGTCCGCGTGGGACCGCTCCTCAGTCGCGATGCGTTCGAGCACGGCCCGGGTCACGGGCTCCTGGCAGACGGCGGCGCACGCCGCCGCGACGTCGGCGTTGAAGTCCTCGAGCTGACAGCCGTCGCTCAGCGACTCGGTCGCGAGCAGCGCGAGCGCGTTCCCCTTCGCGTCGAGGCCGCCGAGGAGCAGCTCGGGCATGGGCTCCACCGTGAACGAGCGTCCCGCGTAGCCGGCGGCGAGCGCGAAGCAGAGCTTCGTGTGCTCGATCTCTTCGATCCCGGCGCGATGGCTCCACGCCATGAGATCGGCCGGCGCGCCGACTGCAGCCAGGAGCCAGCTTATCCGCGCGAACGCGGGGACCGAGGCGTGCTCCTTCTGGGCGTCGTGCAGCCAGAGCGCCTCGAGCGCTGCGCGCGTGGGCTCGTCGAGACCGTCGGGGCTCGGCCGCGCGCCCTCGGTCCAGTCGCTCCCTTCCTTGAGCTCGGGGTGGAGCTGCTTGCCGCGGATCCGAAGGGGACGGCCCCAGGCGCCACCCATGCCCGTGACGGCGATCGCGGCGATCCCTGCCAGCCAGCCCAAGCCGGCGCCGAGCATGCCCATCGTGCCGAGGAGGGCGGGCGCGAGCGCGCTGCCGCCCTTCTTCCGGCTCATGAAGCCGCCGACGATCGCGGCGAGCCCCGTCGCGAACTGCAGCAGCGCGAGCGCCGTGAAGAGGATCAGCCAGATACCCTCGCTCGTCCGGTCGACGGCGAGGAACCACACCCCGAAGTTCAGCGGGATGATCGCGAGCGAGACGAGCGCCACGATGACGGGCGTGGAGCTCGGCTTCGTGGCCTCGGTCGGGGCGAGCATGGTCATCGCCCCATCGTCTCAGCTGGCGGCGCCGCCTGCCAGGGTCAGGCTGTCGCTTCTTGCATGTCGGCGCTCTCGGGCGCGCCGTCCGACCCGGCGCGTGGGTCGCTGCGCACGACGCCGATGCTCGCGCGGAGCGGGGGCAACGCGTCCGCGATGGCGTCGCGCGCTCGCTCTCGCAACGACGCGACGTCGTCGAGCGTCATGCCTTGAGTGGAGATGGGCTCGAGCACCTTCACGCGGGCGCGCGCGCGGCCGAACCACTTCGAGCCTTTGGGGCGGCACTCCTTCGTGCCCGCGATGGCGAGGGGCAAGATGGGGACGCCGGCTTCGATCGCGAGGCGGAACGCGCCGTCTCGGAAGGGGAGGAGCTCGCCGTGTTTCGAGCGCGTGCCCTCCGGGAACATCATGATCGGGATCCCAGCCGTGAGGGAGCGCTTGCACTCGTCCATCACGGCGCGGACGCTGTCGCCGTGCCCGCGGCGGAGGGGGATGTCGCCGCTCCACTGGAAGGCGAGCCCGATCACGGGCACCTTGAAGAGCTCTTCCTTGGCGACCCACCGCATGTCCCAGGGCAGGTAAGTCAGGAGGAACGGATCGGCGGTCGACTCGTGATTCGAGACCACCACGTAGGCGCGATGGCCGATGTCCGCGGGGGCCTCGCCTTCGACGCTGAAGTCCCAGAGGGGCGACAGCCGGCTGGTGAGCCAACCGAGCCTGCGCATCCACCGGCCGGGCATCCGCTGGGTGGGGTCGCTGCGGTGGCGCAGGCTCGACGTCGCCATGATGGGCAGGAACGCGAGCACACAGGTTCCGAACTCAGCGTAGGTGTACAGGCCCGCCGCGAGGCTTACTTCTTTCGGCTCCATGATCGTAGGACGGTAGTCCGGCGTTCCGGGGAGGTGTGTCATGAAGCTGTCATCGTCGCGGCGCCATCATCGCCCCCACACCTCGACGTTCCCCTCCTCCCCGTTGCGCACCGCGCCGTAGCGGAAGCGGATCTCCCGGATCGCGGCGTGTGGCTGCGGCAGCCGGATCGCGTCGCTCCGCGCGCCGACCGGGAAACGTTGCGGCACGACCGGGGAGTACGACGTGCCGTCATCGAACAGGACTGTCATGTCGTAGATATCGACCGGCGCCTCGTCGACGAGCACGACGAGCTCGGAGACGTGTCGCTCTCCTCGGCCGACCCGGATCTTGCCCTTGTCCATCGAGTCCTCGACGTCACGGTCCCCGATCCGCTCCCAGCCCGCGCTCGCGAGCGTGTCGCGGACCGGCGTCAGGTCGTAGTCCGCGTCGGCGTAGACCTGCGTGACGGAGGGCGGCGTGGTCTCTCGGGCGTATGTTTGGGCTGGTTCTTCGTAGTCCTCGTAGTCGTCGGTCGTGCCCACCACGGCGGGCGGGCGGTCATGACAGGCGAAGGCCGCAGGGCTCAACGCCAGGAGGATGGCGGCGGGGCTCGGGATGCGCATGGCTACCCACGATCGAGGCAAGCGCCGCGCCTCGTCGAGGCAGCGGAGATCGGAGTCGTCCGGCCGATCCGCGGCGCCGCGGGATGCCACGCCGAGCGGCGGCGCGGCGCACGCGCCGGCGCGCCCTCGCTCCTCGAACTACCAGGTGGGGTCGGTGTCTTCCGGGCGCTCGATGCCGACGAGCTTGAAGCCCTTCGAGCCGAGATCGTAGAGGTGCGCGCGGAGCGGGCCCTCGGCGATCCCGTTTTCGACGTCCACCACGAGGTAACGCTCGGGGTGCTCGTCCGGGAGCCCGCCCTGGCCGACGCGCGGCAGCTTCACGCAGACCTCGCCGCCAGGCGCCGCGCGCACGCCTGCGGCCTGCGTTCGATCGAGCATGGTCCCCGACCACGCGGTCGCCTTGTACGTGAACCGGGTGTCGGGCCAGGTCTTCGCCTCTCGAGCGAGATCGGTCCCGCAGAGCTCCTCCCCGCGCACGGCCAGATCGGCGATCGGCGAGAGCTTCGAGAAGTAGTGCTCGCGGATCTTGTTGCGGCGCTTGATGAGCGCCTTGGTGAGCACCTCCGTGTGGAACGGATCGGTGTAGTCGCCGACCTTCACGGCGGCCGCGATGAGCTCGTCGTCGAAGCGCGTGACGATGCGCGCCGCCCAGTGGCCGTCGAGCGTGGTCATGCGCGCGAACGCGGGGTTCGGATAGCCGCCCTTCCAGGCCTCGGGCTCGAACTCGTCGCTGGGGAAGTAGGCGAAGAGCTCGGCTCCGGGGGTGACCGTCGAGCGGTCCCAGGGCCTCTCGTAGATGCCCAGGGTGATGAAGTCGAGGCCGATGTCCGCCGGGTCGAAGTAGTAGCTCTTGTTGATCCGGCGGTTGAGGCTCTCCCACTCCCAGTGGCTACCGAAGCAGTCGCCGAGGTCGATGTACCAGTGGATGGTGTTGCCCGGGGAGATGTCCTTGTTCTCTTTGTCGATGCTGTGCCACGTCGTCATCGAGTTCTGCTCGCGTGAGTCGAAGTGGCCGAGCCAGGCCGCGATGAGGCGGGCTCCGCGCAGATCGCGCCTGTCCTCGTGGGGCACGACGTCGTTCGGGTCGTCCGAGCGAGTGCCCTCGTATTTGAACGGGCCGATCGTGCGCCCCGAGAGCCAACGCGAGGCGAGCATCCGGTATTTGCCGTCGCGCTTCTGCGCCCCTTCGAGGATGCTGCTGAGCTTCGCGTCGTCGAAGGCTCGCTCCACGCCGCTGTTGTCGGCGAACTTCAGGCCCGGCGTGAGCTGCAGGAGCTTCTTGTCGATGTAGACGGGCGTGTCACACGCGGCGTACCAGCCTGCGGCGTGGTAGAGCCGGCTCGCGATGGCCGTCGCGCCGGTGGCCTTCTCGCCCTCCCGCGCCTGATCGGCCTTGAGCATGAACTTGCCCTTGCCCTTGATGTTGATGCGGAAGCCCGGGTTGGCGCCGTTCGGCTTGCCCTGATCGATGACCCACGAGCCCTCCGGATCACCGGTGGGGTCGAGCATCTCGTCGGGGCACGAGCCCTGGGCGACCTCTTCCTTCGTCATCGGCCGGACGCCGATGCGGTTGGTGAACCACGACGAGTCCGGCACCTCGTCCATCGAGTTCACGTTTTTCGCTTCGAAGCCGAGGTCGGCGGCGAAGAGCTGGACGAGCGGACGGAACAGCGTCTTTTCGGCGACGTCCCATGCAAACGGCGAGACGTATTCCTTCGGCCTGCAGTGCGTCTCCTTCTTGCCGTCGTCGTCCTCGTGCTCGTAACAAGGCACCGAGACGGGGCGCAGGTCGTCGTCGACCCAGACCGGATCGCGCAGAGGAAAGCGGCGTGGCTGGTCCGAGCAGCCGGCGGCGAAGAGGACAGCGGCGATTCCGAGGATCGGAAGGCGCATGGACTCGCACTCTATCGGCTAAGGACGACCGCGACTACGGGAACTCCGGCCACAGATCGCCCGTGGCCCACCGATAGCGGAGCCCGATCTGCCCCAGATCGGCTCCCGCCAGGCCGATCTCGTCCGGCGAGAGGAGGGTCAGCGCCGCGACGCCCACCGCCTCGAGGTGGTGGGTCAACGAGATCGCGATGGCGGGTCCCGTCCGAACCCACACCGCTTCGCGGGCGGGGTTCACGATGGTGTCCACGATGCCCCCGATGCGAAACGTGGGCGGATCGCCGATGCCCGCCAGGTACTGCAGGCGCCCGCGGGTGACGAACGGAGGGTCGACGACCGCCCTCAGCGACTCCTCGTAGACGAAGAGCGGGTCGGGCACGCCCAGGATGCCGTGCGCCGAGACGAGCCCGCCGAGCGTCCCGATGGGCAGGGGGATCTCGAACTGAACCTCGCCCTCGAGGCTCAGGTAACGCGTGCGCAGGCCTTCGTCGGTCTCGAGCTCCGGCCTCGTCAGCTGCTTCGTCGGCTCGATGAGCTTCTGCTGGGTCGCGGCGAAGTAGCGCGCGCCCGCGCGGATGCTGCCGAACGGAGCGACGGCTCGGAAGGCGTGGGTCATCATCACCCCGCGCAGGCTGAGCTGGCTGGTGACCTCGCCGCCGACCCACGCGTTGTGGGGCCTGCCCCAGCCTGCGTCGAGCTCGGTGCGGAGCGAGACGCCGCCCGACTCGAACACGCCGGCGAGGAACGGCCGGGCCTCGCCGGCGCTCCAGTAGGGCCGATCGACGCCGATGCCGGCGCGCAGCTCGCTCGGCAAGGTCGCGCCCGCGGGGGGGTCGGTGACGTTCTGCGCGATCGCGAGGCCGCTCCAGGAGAGGAGGCCGCCGCACGCGAGCGCGGTGAACAATCGCCTGGTGAAGGTGGAGGAGCTCAGAAGGCCCCCATCACGGTGAGGCCGGTGCCGGTCGGTAACACGGAGATGGCCGGCTTCTGCGCGCCGCGCTCGTCGGAGGGCGCGTCGCCCCACGCGTAGTGGAACGCGTACGGGATCGCGATGCCGGAGAGCGTCCCGAACGCCGCGCCGGTGATCACGTCCGTCGCGTAGTGCTGATCCGCCGCGACGCGCAGGATGGAGACGCCGGACGCGAGCGCGACCGACGTGACGCAAGGGACGGCCTCACCTGGCCCGCCGCCGTAGAGCGGCAGCTCCGCGTGGTGGACGCAGGTGAGCGCGGCCATCGTGAACGCGGCGGTGGCGTGGCCGCTGAAGAAGCTGCGGTAGCGGTTGTTGCCCTGGCAGTCCGTCGACTCCGCCTCGGGCGAGCGGGTGCAGTAGCCTCGCGCGTACGGCCGCTCGCGCCCGGCGGCGCCCGCGACGACGCTGTTGATCGCCGCGCTGAACGAGACTGTCTGCGCGTCGACGAGGGTCATCTGCCAGGCGGTCGAGCCCTTGTCGTGGAACCACCAGGTGACGATCAGGTTGTCGACGAAGAGCTGGTTCACGAGCAGCACCAGCCCGATGTCGCTGGCGTCGCGGGCGTACCGGCCCCCCTCCGGGATCTTCACCCGGAGCGCGTCCCGGACGGCGTCGTCGAAGCCGTTGTTCACCCGCATGCGCTCGCCCCCCGGGATGGCGACCGAGCCGACGGCGGCGAGGACCTGGCCGATCACGAGGCCGATCTGGTAGGTCCGAAACTCCGGCCAGCGCCAGGAGAGACGGGCCGCGAGCGAGGGCGCCTTGCTGTCCGTCTTGATCTGTCGCGGGCCGACGGGCTTCTGTGGGATCGGCGGCGGCGGCGGTGGGGGCGGCGGCACGGCGGCCGGAAGCGGCAGCGGCTGCATGAGCTGTGGCGCGGACTGGCCGGCCGACGTGACCACGTCCGGGTCCGCGGGCGGCTTGTCTTGCCCGCTGGCGGTCAGGGGGAGCGCCAGCGCGAGCGCGACGACGAGAAACGAAGGTAGCCTCGACACGGTTCCGCTCAAGCCTTGGCGCGCTGCTCCATCAGCTTCGCGTTCACTACCCCGATCCTGAGGACGATGGCGATCCACACGATCGCCAGCACGACGTCCGCGGCGACGAGCACCCGGAGCCCGCTGCCAGGCAGGTACGAGAGGACGATCTTCGCAACCTCGATCGACCCCGCGGCGAGCAGATCGCCGATGCGGACGACAAACGTGTCATTGACGTTCTTGGCGGCGTATTTCTCGATCTTCGTCGTCGGCAGGTAGAGAAACTCCCGCGTGTTGGACTGGATGGAATAGTCGGTCGCGTTCTCGGCGATCTTCAGCGCGCGAATGACCGCGAGGGTCGGCACGAGCAGGAACGCGCTCCCGCCGAGCGCTCCGACGAGCGGCAGGAACAGGAGCGCGACACGAGCGCCGAACCGACGCTGGATCCGACCCGTCAGCAGGAACTGGATGAGCGCCGCGAGCAGGTTCTGCCAGAAGTAGAAGTCAGCGTAGAACGTGCGCGAGTCGCCGCCGCCCTGCGTGCTGAACATCTTGTCGAGGATCCACTCGTTGTTCGAGTTCACCAGGTTGAGGACGAGCGTCATGGCGGCGATGAGCCGCAGGTAGGGCGACCCGAGCACCATCGAGATCGCGTTCACCTCCGGCGGCTTCTCCTCCGCCTTCCCCTGGGAGACCTCCGCTACGGCCTCGGGCTTCCTGGCGCCGAACGCGAGGATGTAGAGCGACAGGAGGAGGCAGACGGTGAGGATCCCGGCGGAGACGAGGAGCATCTGCCAGGTGGGCAGCTGCTTCGCGAGCTTGGTGAGCGCGGTCCCCGCGATGCCGCCCGACACGGTGCCGAGCCCGATGAACCCGAACAGACGCGCGCCCTCGTCTTTCGTCCACACGTCGGCGGCGACCGCCCAGAACTGGGAGACGATCATCACGCTGAACGTCGACACCCAGACGAAGAAGACGTACCCCGTGATGCGCCCCGCGTTCGGCAGGGCTACGGCGAACGCGCCGACACACGCGAGGAAGGCGGCGTACGTCCACAAGACCAGCGGCTTGCGCTCGACGCGGCCGACGATCTTGCCGTAGCCGTAGGCGAAGAAGCCGATGAAGATGGTCGTGGAGATGAGCGCGGTCGGCTTGTTGTCGACGCCGATGAGCTCCTGAAGGACCTGCCCGCGTATCGGCTTGATGATGTAGTAGGCCGTGATCGCGAGGAAGATCCAGAGCGCCGAGACCAGCATCGGGACGAGCTCGTTCGGGCGCACGTCCACGATGGGGGAGAGCAGCTTGACTCCCTTCTTCGGGGAGCCCGCGTTGCTCGAAGAGGAGTTGTCGGGGGACTCTGCCAAAGGGCCTCCGCGCGAAGCTAGCGAGCCTCCGTCAGCCGCGCGTACGCAAGGTAGACGGATTCGAGGATGCCAGCGAGACGAATGGCGCGGTCGACCAGGTCGGCCGACTCGGCTGCGGCACGCTTTTGCGGGGGGAGGTCGACGGCGCCGCGCCTGTGCGCGCGGCCGAGGATCGTGCCGACGGTCCTCACGACCTGCGACAGCGTCTTGCCCACGCTGAGCTGCGCGAGATCGAGCTTGTCTTCTTCGGGACAGAGCTTGCGCCCGAGGAACGAGCCGAGCGGGGAGGGGGGCAGGGCCGCGAGCTGCCTGTGTGGTGTCGTGACGAGCGAGCGGGCCGCGTCGACCACGCGCGCGGCCGGGTCCGTCCCGGATGGAGGGAAAAGCGCCTCGAGCGCCGAGGGCTTCGCCTCCTTCAGCTCGAAGAGCCGTTCGTCTTTCTTCTCGTCGACCAGGAGGAGCGCGATGCGGCGGCGCCCCAGGCTGCCGTTCCCGGCGACCCGATGGACGGCGTCCTGGATGGACCAGGTCGCGGCGTGTGAGGGGGCCCGGCCGCCGAGCGCGGCGCGGTAGGCCTCGACCAACGCCGGCAGCGCCTCGCGCTCGTGCTCCTCGAGGTCGAAGTACCGATCTCCCCGTACGAAGCGCCTCTTCCCGCTCTCGATCGGCGCGCGCATGTCGAGCAGCTCCTTGCGGGTCCGGCGCGCGGCGCGCTCGCAGAGGTCCGTGATGGGCTTCGGGAGGGTCGAAGGCACCTCGCCGCCGGCGAGCGCCTCCTCGTAGGAGGCGAGGAGGTCGTGAACGAGATCGAGCGACTCGTTCGCCGTCGCCTGGAAGGAGCGCCCGGCGAGCAGGACGCTCGTCGCCAGGCGGAGGGTGTCGACCCAGAGCGGCGCTACCCCGGCGTCGTCGAAGTCGTTCAGATGGAAGACGATGTCGTCAGCGTCGTTGCGGTAGGCCCCGACGTTCTCGAGGTGCATGTCCCCGACGACCGCGCCGCGTGGGCCTCCTTCCAACGCGAGCGCCGGCTCGCGCGCCAGGATCTCGTAGAAGAGGCGGGCGCTCCCGCGCAAGAAGCCGAGCGGGCTCTCCTGGAGGCGCTTGCGCTTGCGGTTGAAGAGCCGGGTGGTCGCGGCGGAGTCAGGCCGCGCCGTGCTCTCGCGATCGAGCTCGACCTGCCGCGCTGCGAGCTCGAAAGGATCGAGGGCGCCCATGGGCCGTCGAACGTAACAAGGGGTCAGCCGGCCAAGAAGAGCCTCGAGAGGCTCCTCCGGATCGTGGACGCCAGCTCGGGGAACACCTCGAGCACGGCGAGCCAGGTCGTCGTGTCGAGGTTCGTGGCGATGACCGGCGTGAGCGCGACCGCGTCGTAGACGCGCGGCGCCCCGGCGAGCGCGTCGAGGATGCCGAGCGCCGTGCCCGCGCCGACGACGACGGAGTCGCCGTCCTGGTTGGTGCACCGCACCCGGCCGTATTCGATGGCGAGCGAGAAGGACGGCGCATCGCCCATGCTCCAGAGCGAGCCGCCCTCGGGGAAGCGGACGTCCGTCGCGCGCCTCGCGATCTCGGCGATGGCGTCGAGGTGGGCCCCGCCGAAGTCGGGGCTCTCGCGGAACCGGAGGACGCGCTCCACGACGGTCGGCTCGCGGTCGCGCCAGACGCCCAGGCTCGGCTCGCGCTGCGCCGCGGGGAGGTTTCCGCGGCGCTCGAGGAGACCCAGCGCCAGGAGGCGGAGCGTGTTGCGCGCGATCGGGAAGCTGTCGAAGACGTTCGTGCGCACGACCTCCGCGGGGAGCTCGAGCAGGACGGAGTCCTCGAGGACCTCCGCGTGGGGCGTGACGGTCAGCCCCGCGAAGAGCGAGAGGAGCCCGACGCCACCTTGCCCGCGGATGTCCGCGATCGGCCGCCCCTCATGGCGAACGATGACCCGCCCCTCCGTGACCAGCACCACGCGCTCGAGCGGCTGGCCCTCGCGGGTGAGCACGGTGCCGCGCTTCGCGCGGCGGACGCGCGCGTGCCGCGCGATGCGCAGAAGATCCTCGTCTTCGAGCGGCGCGAAGTTCGGGTTCGTCCGCAACATGAGGATGCGGTCACGTACCCCTTCGAGCGCCAGATCAGCCAGCACGAACGGGCTCCAGCGGCGACTGGGTCGGCGCGGCCAGCGGCCGGCCCTGCAAGATCTCCAGGGTCCGCGTGACGTCCGGTGAGCCCCGCCCCGAGGACTCGAGCGACGAGAGGACGGGCAAGGCCTGCGGCAGGCGGAGCTCGGCGAGGTGGAAGGCCGCCATGTCGCGCACGATCGTGCTCGAGCTCTCGAGCAGCGAGAGGATGAGGCGCTCGTAGTCGCGCTCGATCGGCTCGTGGTAGCCCTCGGCGGAGGCGAGGCGCGCCTCGTCGTCGATGTCCTCCACGAGCCCGACCACGCCGTCTCGGAGCGGCGCGCGGAGGAGGTTGTGGGTCAGCTCCACGGCCGCGGCACGGAAGCCACGCTCGCCGCTCTCGATCGCCAGGTGGATGTCGCCGAAGCCGTGGTGTGGGAACGCGAGCGAGAGGAGCCGAAAGATCCGGCCGACGGCGCTCGTCTGCTTGTCTCGAAGCAGATCGACGAGGAGCGCGTGTCCGACGGTCTGCCTGGTCGGGTCTTCCTCCGCGCCGGCCTGCAGCACCAGCCGCCGATCCAGGTAGCGGTACGCGCGTGAGACATTGTTCCGGATCTCTTCGTCCAGAAGACGACGGTCGAGGCGGATCGTCGGGTGTTGCTCGAGGAGATTGCCCAGCGCGACGATGCTCCTGAACCTGACCATACCGTCAGGTTCCTTCGGGAGGTTCGAGAGCAACGCGGTCGCGGCCCGCTCCGGCGCCAACCGCGCCAACGTCGCGGGGATGGCCCATCGGATGCCCGGCGGCAACGTGGTGTCCGAGAGCGCGCTCTGGAGCGCGGTGAAGCCCACCTCCCCGGTGCGGGCGAGCGCCGCGCGCACGAAGCGGGTCAGCGGCTCCTCGCCGAGCAACCGGACGAGCGCGCGCGCGGCGCGCGGGGTGGCGACGTCGGCCAGCGCGTGCACGGCTGACTTCTGGACCTCGATCTCGGATGCGCTCGAGAGCTCCTCGAGGACGTCGTCGAACTGCTTCGCGTCGCGCCAGCCGAGCACCTCGCACACCACCACGCGGGTCGACGCGTCCGCGCCGTCGAGGACGCCGCGGAGCAGCTCCCTCGCCTCCTCCGCGGCCTGCAGGCTCGTCGCCATGACCGCGGCGATCGCGGCGCGGCCCTCCGCGGACGGCTCGGCAACGTACGCGCGGCGCAAGAAGTCGAGGTCGGGCTCGATCGCGGCACGCGCGGCGTACGCCTCCGCGCGGAGCCGCGGACTGGCGCTCTTCACGAGGTGTGCGTCGATCGCGTGGAGCGCGCCGCGCCGTCGCGTGCGCGAGAAGAGGCGCAGCGACGCGACGACCACGTCCTCGTCGGGGTGGTAGAGGATGAGCGTGGGCACGAGGTGCGCCTTGCGCTCGCGCTCGAGGATGCCGAGCGCGGCGAGGACCTCCTCGTCCGACTCGCTGTCGAGCGAGGCGATGAGCGTCTCGAGCGACGCCGCGTCGAGCTGCGGCGCGTGGAAGACTCGCCGGCTGGCCGCGCTCAGCGCGACCGGCGTCCGGAACTGATCGATGTAGTGCGACCGCAGGCGGTAGCTCGCGGCCGCCCAGCCGAGCGAGCTCGCCGCGAGCGCCCACGACACGCCTTGGTGGAGACCGAGGGCCTCGGTGCCGAGGATGGCGAGCGACGCGAGCACCTGCCCGCCGCGCTGCCCGATGACCTCCATCGCGGCCTTCACGGTGCGGCGCGCAGACTCCGAGAGCGGCACGATGAGGAGCTCCATCGCGGTCTTGTGCAGGCTGTAGCGGAGCGCGCCGTCCGTCGTCTTGACCGCGAGCGCCGCGGAGAGCATCCCGGTGAGCGCGACCCCGCTGCCCGAGAGGACGAGGAGCGTCGGCAAGATGGCGAGCACGAAGGGGGGGGCGAGGCGGCGCAGCACGAACCCGACGCCGGCGAGCTGCACGACGAGCGAGAGCGTGTTCAAGACGGTGTAGATGGTGCCGAGGGCCTCCGGCAGCTGCTCCTTCGGGAGCGTCGCCACGATGGTGGTCTTGAAGACGTAGTCGGCGAAGACCAGCGTCGCCGAGGCCAGCAAGCCGATCCCGACGAGCCTCCTCGCGTAGGGGCCGCGGAGCGCGCTCGCGTAGCCGGTCAGGCCGATGGTCGACCCGGCGGGCTCCTTCTTCGAGGCGGGCGCGTCGCCCTGATCCACACGCAGCAGGAGCAAGGGGATGACGGCCGCGACGAGGAAGCCGACCCCCGCGAGCACGACCAGCACGCGAGGTGGAGCGATGCGCAACATCAGCGTCATCCCACCGCTGCCCGCGATGGCCCCCACCATGCTGCCGAGGCTCACGACGCCGAAGAGCCGCTTGGCCTGTGTCGCCGTGAAGATCGCGGCGAGCAGTGTCCAGAACTGGACCAGCGCGAGCGTGGCCACGACGCCAGGCCATACGTACAGGACATAAAGCCCCGCGTCGCCGAAGGCGGGCAGGGCGAGGCCGAGCGCCACGCTCCCGAGGCCGCCGAAAGCACACCAACGCGCCATGTCATGGTGCGCAGAGCTGCGCGGCAAGGCCAGCTGGACCCGAGCGATGACGAAGCTGAGCGCCGCGATCGCCAGGTAGACGAATGGCAGATGATTGGCGGGGACGTGGGACAAGAAGAGCGCGTCCCGGGCGGTCTCCAGCACGGTGTGGCTCCCGACGAAGACCATCAGGAACACGAACGAGGCCGCCACGTCGCGCCGTTCGTCCGACCGCACGAGGAACCGGAGCATGGGGCGCAGGAACCCTACCACTCACTTGATCAAAACGCTGCTCTGGACCCGAGCGGCGCGCCCGCCGCTGTGGCAGGATCCCCCGCCATGTCGAAGCCCGTCGCTTGGTCTGCCCTTCTCTGCTCCTCCGCCCTCTGCGCAGCCGTGGTCGCTTGTGGTGACGACGAGCCTCAGACGAGCGGCGGCGGTGGTAGCGGCGGCGCCACGACGACGACCACGACGAGCTCGAGCAGCTCGACGACGAGCGGCATGGGCGGTCAAGGCGGAGGAGGCGGCGAGGAGCCCGTCATCGCGCCGCCGCTCCGCAACCCGGTCGACATGCGCGACGACGCGCTCGCGTACGAGTCGCTCCTCCTCATGGGGTACGAGCCCATCGGCGCGACGAACACGACGTGCACGCTCTGTCATTCGATCAACCGGGGCCTGCTCGAGAGCTGGCGAGATCTGTCGGACACCGCGGTCGCCACCTGCTTCGCCGATCCGACGGTGCCGACGAAGGCCGCCATCGAGACCGCCCTCGACTGTCTCCGCCAGAAGCCGAACAACCCCAACTCGCCGATCGTCTCGCCCAAGCTCGGCATCTACTCCGCCGCGGCTCACCTCGCCTGGTTCGACTTCGTCTTCGAGCGGCTCTACGGCGCGGACTCGACCCAGCACGGCGACTTCATCCAGGCCGTCGCCATGCCGAAGCAGATGATGGAGACGCCGTGGACGCAGGACGAGTTCGACATCGTCGCGGAGTGGTTCGCGCGCGGGCTGCCCTTCATGGAAGAGCTCGTCCCGGACGAGAACCTCCCCACCTCGTGCACGCCCAACATCACGCCCGCGGTCGCCGATCACGTCGCCGCGATGAGCATGAGCGGCTGGCGCGCGGCGAACACCGACGCCGGCCTGCTCATGTTCGGCTGCGCCGGCGCCGCCACCACGCTCGACTGTCTGTCGACGTTCCCGCAGGCAGGCACGCTGCCGTACGGGACGGGCTGGGAGTACATGCCGGGCACCAAGCTCCGCGTGCTGCGCACGAACAACTACTCGTCGTCGTACTGGACGCGCAGCTCGCCGGACGGGCGGTTCGTCGGCCACGGGGGCGGGGCGAGCGGGGGCTCGACCATCGTCGATCTCGCCACCAACCAGGAGATCGGGCTCGACGCGGCGTACGACCCCGGCTTCTTCCCCGACAACTCCGCGTTCATGTTCCAGGCGACCCCGAGCGGCACCGGCATCTGCAAGCTGAGCCTCTTGTCGTCGGGGACGACCTACGTCGCCTTCAACGAGCCGGAGTGTGGTAGCGCGAGCCAGATCGGCCTCTACCAACACGTGGGCGCGACGCTCGGCGGCGGCGACTATTGGGCCATCGACGGCTCGTTCGTGAGCGACAACGGCGGCTTCACGCCGACGCAGGAGCAGCCCAACGCGTTCTTCAACAGCGGCGCCGACGTCGACATCACGCCGATGGTCTACGACGGCACGAGCTTCAACCCGAAGCAGATGGTCTCGCAGCCCACGCCCAACGAGGGCGATACCGTCATGTCGCCGTCCAGCTTGCTCCTCATGGGTCGCGTCGCCGGCGGCGGCTGGAACCAGAACGGCTTCCGTCTTCGTCAGCTCGTCGCGACGCCGAACGGCAACTCGTACACGGTCATCGCGCCGGAGATCGGCCGCTACTGCGTCAACGGTGGAAAGCCCGGCATCTCGTACGACGAGCGCTGGGCGGTCCTCCACCGCTACGTGGAGGACGCCGACGCGGTCGAGCTCGGCTTCTCCGGCCCGAACGATCCGGGCTTCCAGCAGTACGCGAGCCAGGGCGCCGCGAACATCTACTTGCTCGATCTGTTGACCGGCATCCTTCGTCGCGTCACGCACATGAAGCCGGGCCAATACGCCCTCTACCCGCACTTCCGCTCGGACGGCTGGGTCTACTTCATGGTGCGCACGCTGGGCTCGGATCAGGAGCACATCGTCGCGAGCGACGCGGCCCTCGTGCTGGAGTGATCGGTGGGCGGTCCCGGCAGAGCGACGGTCCTCCTCGCGCTGTTCGGCTGCACCTCGCCAGGCGAGCCGCCGAGCGAGCCGGAGTGCGTCGGGACGAGCCAAGCTGCCCTCGCCGCGGTCGATCGCAAGATCGTCGGCGAGGCCGCGCCCTATCCGGCCGACGGCACGCTGCGCGCTCGCGACGCGGAGCTCGCCGCCTCGCAGCAGAAGCGCCGCGAGGCCGCCTGGGCCACGGTCGCGAAGGTCCTCGAGCCCGCGCCGCTCCAGGAATCGCTCCCGAACGGGCGCCGCTTGCCGAGCCACATCCCGGCTTGGCAGACGTGGTACGGCCTCGATGATCTGCGGCGCGTGTTCCACGCGCTCTACGAGCCGCTCTCGGAGACCGAGAAGCGGAGCCGCGCTCGGTTCTCCTCGGCATCGCTCGACGACGCGTTCCTCTGGAATACACGCGCCGTGGAGGAGCTGCCGACCTGGCCGGCGGAGCGTTACCTCGAGTACCTCGCCGCCATCGACGAGGCGGGGGAGGTCGCGGGGCTCGGAGGGATAAGCCGCGTTGGCTACAGCCCGGCCGCCGGGCGTCACCTCCTCTCGAGCTACCCGGAGGTCCTCGCGTGTCGCGACGCAGGTGTCCCGCCGCCGCACGCCGAGGGGCCCGTCGTCGACACGCCGGTCGCGCGCGAGGCCGTCGAAGGGGCCGCCTGTGAGCCCCGCCTCGTGGGCGTCTACGCGATCGAGGCGGACGAGGTGCTGCGCGGCGTGCTCGAGGAGGGGGACGACGCGACGCTCACGCTTCGCGCCGGCTCGGAGCTCTGCACGACGGCGGCCGGGATCACGTGCGAGGTGACCGGACCCGCGCTGGTCGAGGTCACCGTCGATCCCGGCGCGTCGCCGCTGCGTGCGGTGGTCGACCTCACGCGCCGCTCACGCAAGCCGGCCTGGTCGGCGTGCCTCGACGGAGCGTTCCCGGTCGACGCCGCGATCGTCAAGGCGGATTACCGCCGCGCGGATCTCGAGATCAAGCTGCCTGTGTTCTCGACCTCGGCGGCTTCGCTGCGCGCCCGCCTGCAAGGCGACGCGAGCTGGGAGGTCGCGGACGGCGAGGCTGACCCGGGGCCCAGCGAGATCCACACCGTCACCCTCCCGAACGGCAACAACTTCCGTTTGGCTGCGCTCCACATCATGACGAAGGAGCTCGACCATTGGCAGTGGATCACGCTCTGGTGGTCCGACTCGCCCGAGGAGGATTTCGGCGCCGACAGGCCCGCGGCCATCGGAGCCCTGGGCGGCCCGTGGAGCCACTACAAGATGTGCGTCGTCACCGCGTTCGACGAGAAGGACGCGCTCGCAGGCGGCGGCTTCGACGCGAGCCACCCGAGCTTGGCCGAGGCGCTCGCTGCCACCTACGGGGGCGTCGGCGCGCCGACCTGGTGCTCGAACCCTTACCTGGAGCAGGGGCACGGCAACGCGGGGACCAACTGCATCGGCTGTCACCAATACGGCGGGACCGATCTCACCAGCGAGGAGGTGCTCACGTTCACCGACGTGGGTCGGCTCCAGGTGCGGAACAACTTCCCCTCGGACTATTCGTGGGCCACCACGGCCGGGGACGAGCTCGCTCAGCTCTTCGCGGACGAGGAGCTGTATTTCCTCGGTCCGCGCTGACCACGCGGGCGTCGAGCCAGGAGGAGCGCGCAGCCGAGGAGCAGCCCGAGACCCGACGGCGCGCGCCGCGCGCTCGTCGAGCACCCGTCTCCTTCGCCCTCCGCGCGCACGGGGCCGTCGCCGCTGCCGGTTCCACCGCCGCCGCCTGCTCCGGCTCCCGCGCCCCCGTACCCGCCTCCTCCTCCCGAGCCCGGGGCCTGTCCCGAGCAGACCGCGTCACATCCGGCCTCGAGACACGTCGCGAGGGCCACGTAGCTCGGGCTCGCCGAGAGACACTCAGCGCGGCACGTGTCGTCGTCGCACACCTCGTAACAAGAGTCCGCGTCGAGGCATGCCTGGTCATCGCCGCAAGCGTCGAGCTGCGTATCGCAAGAGCCGTCGCCGAGGTGGCTCGCGATACACGTGTCACACGACTCCTCGGGAGCGGGCAGCGGCGCGCCGGCGATGAACGCTTCGACGAACGGCGTCGAATGAGAGAGTCTGGCCGCGAGGCCGTCTTTGTCGCAGTAGGCGCTCGAGAAGATCCCGGCTACGCGCTTGTCGGCGCCGCTGCCGACGTAGAGCGGGCCGCCGCTGTCGCCGCTGCATCCTCCGCCGAGAGGCCCGTCGAATGACTGGTGCCACGCGAAGGCCAGCCCCTCGGGCCAGCCGTTCGGCGTCACCGTCGCGACCTCGGTGAAGGCGCGCCGTCGTTCCCCGAGATCCACGAGCTCACCGTTTGCGTCGTTCGAAAGCCCGAAGCCGCTCAGCTCGATCGGCGTCCCGACCCCGAAGCCGTCGGGCTCGCCCATCGGAACGACGGCCTCCGTCCCGGCCAGCCCGCTCACCTGGATGACCATGACGTCATTCCCGCGCGCCCCGTCGATCCAGCTCGGGTTTCGCGCGAAGCGATCGACGGCGAGCTCGACGCACGATGGGGCGGCCTCGTCGCACGCCTGCCGCGAGGAGGTGACGAACACCCGTGTCGGGTCCTTGCAGTGCGCTGCAGTCAGGACGAAGCCCGTCGCCCCCTGGCGGGCAACGAGGACGCCGGAGCACCGGCTGAACGCGCTCTGCACGAGCACGGTCGCCGTGTTCTCGGCGTCGCTCTCGCCGGCTATCACCGACGCCGACGATGTCGGCTCCTCGAAGGAAGGCGCGCCGTCGGCGCCGCAGGCGAGCAGCACCGACGTGACGAGCAGCGACGAAGCGCGGAGCGACATGGGCCGACCTTACCTGCAGGGGGCGTCGTCCGCGCGCAACCGGCAGCTCGTTTGAGCCATCTTGAGCGGCGCGCTTCGCTGACAAGGGCGTCAGCGGAGGATTCGAGGTAGATTGTCTGGCACGATGGCTTCCCCTCCGTCCGGCAGACAATCGAAGCCCCCGGCCAAGTCTCCTTCCAAGCGCCCTGCCTCGCCCTCCCCGTCGAAGCGGCCGCCCGCCGCGGCGCCGTCGAAGCGTCCCGCCGCGCCGATCCCCACGAAGCGGCCGACTCCGCCGCCGCGCAAGGAGACGATGGAGGTGGACATCTCGTGGCTCGAGAAGGACCCGCCGAAGGCCGCCAAGGGACCGCCTCCGCTCCGAGGTGCGGCGGCGCGGCGCGAGACGCTCCAGGTGCGTGCGGAGTGGCTCGAGCAGGACGACGCCGAGAAGAAGCCGACCGAGCGTCGTTCGCGCCGGCCGCCGGCGCAGAAGGGCCCGCCTCCGCTGCCCGAGGCAACGAGCAAGAAGAGGTTGCCTCCGCCCATTCCCCGCGAAGAGCGCGAGAGCGAGCCGCCTCGGGCTCGCCGGTCCACGAAGCCGCCGAAGGGACGCTGACGCTCGGCTCGACGCCGCGTGTCTCTCAGCTGCCCGGCTCCACACACGGCGGCGTGGAGTGTGTCTTCTCGGCGCCATCGAGGAGGCGCTTGAACGTCGCCTGGGCGTCGGCCGACCCCACTTCAGCGCGGAGCTTCTCCACGTGATCTTGGTAGGCCTTCGATTGATAGTCGTAATGGTCGAGCACGAGCGCGCGCTCCGGGGAGGCTTCGCGCCCTTCGCAGCTCGTCATCGGCCGGTCGATGCGCTGCTTGATCGCCGCGAGCGTGGTCGCGTAGCGCGTCCAGTCGTCCGAGCATTGTGACTTCGTAATGGGGCAGGCGAGCGGCGCGCTCTGCACCACCTTGGCGAGCTCGCGGTAGGTGACCTCGATGTCGACCGAGAGCTTGCGCCACTTCGCGCCCTCCTCGCCTGCGCCCTTGAGCTCCGTCTCGGGGGCGTCCGGGTAGAGCTCGTTCCAGGTCTTCATCGGGCCCGAGGGCGCGGCGGCAGGCTCGGGCTCGGAGGCGGGCGCCGAAGACCGCGATGGCTCACCGGAAGAGGGCGAGCGAGCCGGCTCGGGCGTGCAGCCGAGGGCGAGGAGAGCGGCGAGAAGGAACGCGGGGCGAGTCATCATGCGGAGCCTCGCGTTCGCGCGGGGCTGCTTTCGCGTCAACTCGCGCCGATGTCAGCCGCCGCCGCCGTCACCACCACCGCCGCCGTCGCCGCCACCACCACCGCCGCCGCCCGAGCTCGACGTGGAGCCCGTCGTGGAGGAGGTGGTGCTGGCCGTCGTGCTCGAGGTGGAGCTCGTGGTCGAGCTGGTCGAGCTCTTCGTGGACGAAGAGGTCGTGCTGCTGGTGGTCGTGCCGGTACCACCTGCGCCACCGCTGCCCGAGTCGTCGCCGCAAGCAGCGAGGAAGCCAGCGGTCAGGATCGCGAGAGAGAAGAAGGAACGAATCGGATTCATGTCGAGCTCCGGTCGAGCGCGACCTGCCACACCGCGCGAGGAGGGCAGCGGTGCTTCGAGGTCAGCGGTCGTAGGGGAATGCCCTCGCGTCAAACGCCGGATCGCAGAAAGTGCACGACCCCGCTCGTGCTCGAGCGGGTGATGCGCGCGCGCTACTTCTGCCCCGGTCGCGGCAGCCTGCGCGCGACCGCCTCGGCGACGAGCGCCGATTGGCTCGCCTCCTGAGGATCTTGTCGCGGGTGGACCGTCGCGAGGATGCGCACGGGGAAGCGCTCGTAGAGCGGCAGGCGGTCCTTCATGACCTGCGGCAGGTAGATCGTCATCGATTGGGTGTCTGTGAAGGCAAGCGACGCTCGAATGTGCTGGGCGCCCAACACCGCGCGTTGGTCGAGATCCTTTCGCTCGAGGACCTGGCGCCGCGCGCTCTGCTCGATGCCACCTTGCACGTCTTTGCTCAGGGCCTCGCGGAGCTTCTTGAGCGCTTGGTCGATGGACCGCGGCAGGGTCCAGGTGCCCTCGAGCGCGGTCTTCGCGAGCTCGTGCGCCTCCGCCAGCGCCTTGTCCTTCGCCAGGAGCGGCTGAATGATGCCGCAGATCGCCTCGAGCAGGACGCGGTCGTCCAGCAGGATGATCAGGTCGCCCGAGACGACCACGTGGGGAGGCTCGAGGCTTCCGTGCTCGTCCAGGGCGCCCGCGAGCGCGAGCTCGACGGAGCCCAGGTCCGTGTAGGCCCGCGCGGTCGACAGGAGCTTCGAGAGCTCGGCGCGCTCCTTCCCTTCCGTCGACGCCTCCTCCGGGGCCGTGAGCAGGCCGCGTCGCACCTTCTTGTCGACGAACAGATCGCGAAAGGTCCGCGACCGCTTGGCGCTCTGGACGGCTTCGGGATCCGACCAGATGACCTCCAAGTACTCGCGCAGATCGGCGGCGGGCGGCGGCTCCGTCGGCTGCACCGCGCGCTGCTCGAGCTTGGGCGGAGGCGTGCTCTTCGTCGCGGTCGTGCCGGCGGCGGCGTCGGAGGCGGCGAGCGCGCCGTCTTTGGCGGCGCGCGCGGCGTGGCCCACGGCCACCATGGCCGGCTTCTGGAGGTTGGCCTCCGCCGATTTCAGGTACGTGGGCTGCTGCGCCTCCGTTGCTCCTTGCAGGAGCATCGAGCGAAGCGGCACCCCCGAAGACGTGGCCCCGCCGGTCGAAGACCCGGCGCTCGGAACCGGTGCGGGCGCCGGAATGGGCGCGGGCGCCGGAACGGGAGCGGGCGCCGGAATGGGAGCGGGCGCGGAGACCGGCATAGACATCGGCGGGGCGAGCGCGGGCATCGACACCGGCGGCGGGTGCGGCGTGGGCGGCGCGATCGCCGAAGGGCCGACGGACGACGACACCGGAGGAGGAGCCAAGAGGCCGGGCGTGGATCGGGGCGGGGGAGGTGGCGCCGGCGGCGGCGGCGCGGGCGGGACGGGCAACGACGGGACGTTGAGCGGAACCTCGACCGTCTGGAACGAAGGGACCGAGCCCAGCTGCATCATCGGCTTGGACGCCGCTGGCTGCGCGCCCGTCTGTCCGAACGGCAAGCCCGTGTCGCCCGGGGGACGCACGACGACCTGCGGGCCGCCGTGTTTCTGGAATGGCATCGTCGGCCCGTCCGCCGCGGCCGTGCCGATCATGGTCTCGAGCTCCGGCGTCTTCGAGTGCTCGTTCTCGATCGCGGGGCGGACCGACGCGTTGAGCGGGGTGTTTCCGTCGATGATCGCGACGCTGATCTGCTCGTGCGCGCTCTGCAGCGGGAACACGGCGCGGTAGGTGATTGTGCAGGTCGCGCGGTCGGAGTCGACGACGAAGGTGTCGGCCGTCATCGGGAGCTTCTCTTGTCGAGAACCGAGCGTGGCGACGGCGAAGGGGGTGAGCTCGGGCAGGTACGTGGAGAGCCGCGACCCGGACGCCGTCAGGCAGTCGAAGAGCAGGTGCGCGCCCGAGCCCACCGGTGTGCTCAGCTGCTGATCGCCGGGAGCGAAGTTGAAATACCGGAGGTCGAGGTCGTCCGGCACGACGAGCTCTTCGCCGTAGACCCCGTGGCGCCAGCGCGACGCGTGCGCGCCCAGCCAATCCACACGGGCGCTCCACGAAGGCGCCACCGGACCGAAGCCGATGGGCGCGACATCCGGCGAATCGTGGGGCGCGCCCGGCGGGAGCAAGTTGGGCAACCGGAGTCGGCCGCTCGAGTCTTGCATTCGCCGGGAGACGCCGACGGGGTTCCACGTATCGGGCCCGCCGGCAGCGCGCTCATAGACGAGCGGCATCGACTTGAACGCCGGGCCCTCGTACACCGTGCCGTCGATTCCCAGCGAGCGGTCTGCGACGACCTCCACGACCTTCTCGCACTCGCCGATCACGATGCGGGCCGTGAGCTCCCGCGTGGGCCGGCCGCCGGGCGCGTAAGCCGAGCCGACGACGACGATGTCGGTTCGCGGCTTGTAGGGCGCCAGATCCGAGCCGGCTCGGAGGCTCTGTCCGCCGTCGCCGCCGTGGTGTGTGTCGTTCGGCTGGATCGGTTCTTGATGAGTCGACCGCGCCGCCTTCATGGGTAGAAGATCGAACGTGGCCTTTGTTACGACAGTCAGTCGCCACGCTCCCGACCCGAACCGCCATCGGAAAGCAGTCGCGGGAAGCTGGAGCAGACAATGCACTTCCATGGCAGCCGTAGCCGGTGAGGTTACACCGGTCCTCGTGAGAGAGGTGAACCCGTCATGAGCATCGAACAGCCTCGAGACGAGAGCGAGAGCGTCCTCGCCGCCATCATCTATGCCGAGGCGAGCGTCCCGCACGGAGCGGACTCACCGAGCACCGAGATGCTCGCGGTGGGGTGGACTGTGCGCAATCGATACCTTCATGTGCAAAAAGTGTACGGCGCGTCCGACCGCCGGTGGTTCGGGACCGGCACCTCGCTCGAGAGCATCGCGACTCACGGCAGCGAGTTCGTCTCGGCGTCCGGCCCTCGCTATCGGAAGTTCCGGACCGACCTTTCGTCGATCACAAACCCCGGGGAGGTCGCGTACGGGAACCTCTGCGTGCGCGCGGCGCGGGAGATCCTCGCGGCCGCGGAGCCGACGACGCCGGGCGTGACGGGCACGTACCCGTTCATCTGGTTCCAGAAGGCGAGCCGGCGTCCGAGCCCTCGCGCCAGCGCGACCGCGACCGCACACGGCGTCCACAATTTCTGGTCGTTCGCTCCGGGGCGCGAGCGCGGCTGACGCGCGGACGGCGACGAGCTCAGCGGGGGGGCTCGAACAGTCGCCGCACCTCGGGCTTTCGGAGGCTGATCAACGCGTACGCCGAATACGGTGAGCCGACGCACGTCACCAGCCCGAACAGGGCGTAGACAATCGTCGAGGTGTAGGCCCAGCGTTTCCGGTTCTGGAGGCCCCACGCATTGAGCGGCGCCAAGACGATGCCGAGCGGGACCCAGAGCATCGAGACCGTGGCGAGGATGATGAACACGGTCAGAAAGGCCGGGAGAAACCAGCCGAAGTCGGTGTCGCCACCTCCAGCGCTCGAGGGGGAAGACGGCGTGCTGCCCTCCGACAGTCGCGCGCCGAACCAGATGGTGATCGCGAGGTGGACCAGGCTCATCACCAGGAGAAAGGCGATGTTGAGCTTGACGTGCACGTTGTGTCGAGGGTCGAGCGAGTCCTCGAGCGCGTCGGCGAAGGTCCGCACGCTCGGGAAGCGCCAGGCGGGGTCCAGCGCGAGCGCGCGGCCGAGCACGAGCTGCAGCGGGTGCGGGAGCGTCGGCGGAAGGGTGGGCCGCCCTTGTGCGATCGCCCACTTCAGCTCTTCGAGCGTGCGGCCCGTGTACGGGCGCTTGCCTGTGAGCGCCTCGCACACGACGACCGCGAACGCGAACAGATCCGCGCGCGCATCGACCGGGCGCGCGAAGAGCTGCTCGGGCGCCATGTAGGCGGGCGTGCCGGCGAAGAGCCCGTCGCCGCCCGCACCGAACTGGGCGAGCCCGAAGTCCGTGATGCGCACGCGGCCGTCTGCGCCGACGAGGATGTTGTCGGGCTTCACGTCCCGATGGATGAGGCCGGCGCCGTGCAGCGCGGCCAAGCCGAGGGCCGCTTGCCGCAACACCGCGAGGATGTCGCGCTCCGAGCGCGGCGACGCGGCCAACCAGCGGCCGAGGCTCGACCCCAGCACGTACTCCATCGCGATGTAGAGCTCGCCCGCTTCGACGCCTGCGTCGTAGACGGCGACGACGTTCGGGTGCGACAGCTGCGCGATCGCCCGCGCCTCGCGCAACGTCGTCTCCTCCGCCGACGCGGTCCGCGCGGAGCTCGAGCGGATGGTCTTGAGCGCGACCGGGCGGGAGAGCACCGTGTCGAAGGCCAGGTACACGCGCCCCATCCCACCTTCGCCGAGCTGGCCCTGGATGGTGTAGCGCCCGAAGCGGCCGCCGATCTGGAGGGGCGGGTCGGGGAGGGCGACGGGGACCCGCTCCTCGGTCCGGTGTCGGACCCCGCTCGCGCCGGTCAACCGTGACGGCAGCGTCAGCACGCTCCCGAACGCGCGCGCGAGCTCGTTCAAGGTCTCGTAGCAGCGGTCGCAGGTGTCGACATGGAGCTCCACCTGACGCGCGTCACCCGGCGCGAGCTGGCCCCTCACGAAGAGGAGCGCGGTGTCCTCGTTGGGGCACGCCACGGACGATCTCCTACGGATTGTAGGTACCGCACTTTCCCGAGGGGCAGTAGCCTGGCCTCGTGCCGCAGCACGCCGGCGCTCGAGGTCTGTCCGTCGCTTCCGTGCGGGAGGCCTTTGTCCGGAGCTGGGGGGCCGCGGTCGACGCGCCCGTCGAGGCGCTGGACGCGGCGGTGCGGCGTTGCCTCGAAGCCGCGAGCGACGCCTTTCCGGCGCTCCCCAACGACGCGGCGCGCTTCGGCGAGGCGCTCGCCCGGGGACGACGGGAAGGCAGGTCGGCCCTGCGCTGGCTCGAGGAGGCGCGCGCGTCGGACCTCTGGCTCGCGCTCGCGTGTGAGAGCGGCAACCCCGCGGCGCTGGCGGAGTTCCAGCGCGCCATGGTCGCCGAGGTGCGCCGCGCGGCCGAGCGCTCTCAGCGGGCTCCGCTCGATCCGGAGGACCTCGCGCAGCTTGTCTGGCAGAAGCTGTTCGTCGGCGAGGCCGGCGCGCCGCCGAAGATCCGCGAGTATGCGGGGGAGGGGGATTTGCGGGGCTGGGTCCGTGTCGTCGCGGTGCGGAGCCTCGTCGACGTCGCCCGGAAGCGCTCGGGCGGCGAGGCCCCGGTCTCGGGTGAGCGCACCGCCGATCTGCTCTTCGCGCCGGGCGCGGACCCCGAGCTCGAGTACCTGAAGCGCCACTACCGCGCCGAGTTCGCAGCCGCCTTCACCGACGCGATCGCGGCGCTCGAGCCCGAGGACCGCACCTCGCTCCGACAACATTTCGTGGACCAGCTCTCCATCGACCAGATCGCGCACGCGCAAGGCATCCACCGCGCGACCGCGGCGCGGCGCGTGCAGAAGGCGCGCGAGGTGTTGCTCTCCGATACGCGGAAGCGGCTGATGGCCAAGCTCCAGCTCTCGCGGGGCGAGCTCGAGAGCGTGATGCGGATGATCGAGAGTCAGCTGCACGTGAGCGTGGGACGCCTGCTCAAATAGTCCGCGGGGTCGGGTATGCTGCGCCTGCCTTGGACTACCTGCCCCCGTGCTGCGCCTCCTGCCCCGAGCTCGACCAGAGGCAGCGAGCTTGCCGCCTCCTCGCCGATCTCTCGCCCGCGTCGCGCCGACGGCTCCGCACGATGCCCTGTGAGGCGAGCCGGCTGATTCGCCTCCGCTTTCGCGGCTACGGGGACGATCTCGCGCGCGCCGCCGTCGCCCGCTTCGAGGGCGACGACACGAGCGTCCCGGGCTGCACCTCGTCGCCGCTCGATGCGCGCGTCTGGCTCTCCGACTGGCCCGCGCGCGCGCTCGCGGCGCCGGCGCTCGAAGCGCGGTTCGAGGCCCCCGCGAGCTACGGCGATCCGATCCCGGGCCCCGCGTCGCCGATCTTCGCGGCGCTCGGCGCGCTCCGTGCGATCGACCCGCTCTGCCTCGTGCTCTGCCTCGACGGGGCGCGCGGCTCGATCGACGCGACGACGTGGCGTTCCGGGCTCGGGCTCGGCGACACCGCCCTCGCCGATCAGCTGGCGCTCGCGCTCTTTCGCGCCCTCGTCCTCGTGACCGGCGCGCTCGCGCGCGTGGAGCCGCCCGAGGCGCGCGTCTGCGCGGCGGAGCGCTGGCTCGGCACCGGCGGCCCCTCGGCGGTCACCGCGCTGTCTCGCGCGCGAGAGAAGACGGGCGACCCGTCCCTCTCGATGACGAGCTTCCGGCACGCTTCCACAGACGGCGCGAACGCTCTGATCGCGGAGCTCGAACGAGACCCGGCCGTCGGGGTCCTCCTCTCGTCCGAGGCGACGCGCGCGTTCCGCCGCGCCCTCGAGCTGGAGACCGAGACCGACGAGCTCTCCGCGTTCGAAGAGCCGCTCTTCGCCTGGCTCGCTCGTCAGCTCGCCGAGGCCGGGCCGCGTGCCCCCGACGCCCACGTCCCCCCGACGGATCTCATCGGCTTCGTCTGCGCGACCGAGCCGTCGTCGATGGACGCGCTGCGCACGATCGAGCACCTCGCCGCGTGCCGCGACGACCGATGTGGGGCGATCGTCCGGGCCGAGGTCATGGGGATGGCCTCGGTTCGTCGCGCCCTCGTGGGGCCCACGGCCACGCCTTCCTCCTGGCCGGTGCGCGCGCCAGGTCCGCTCCTCGTCCCGGCTCCGCCTCCGTCCGCCCCGGCCTTCTCGGAGGACGAGGAAGACACGCTGCCGCGGAAATGAGAGGCCCGGACAACCGGGTCATTTCGCCCCCAGCGTTGCCCCAGTAGTCGTCGCTTTGGGTCGTCTGCTACGTTCCTTGCGACCGCTGCGCCCGCCAATCCCATGCAACAGCACGGGTCCGTTCCCCCGCCCCAGAGCTTCGTCCCCGCGCCGCCGCCGCTTTTCCTCGACTACGCCGGCAAGCGGTACGCGATCACCGTTCCGCGGTTCGTGATCGGGCGCGAGCGCGGTGCGTGCCACCTGCTCTTGCAGGACCCGAACGTGTCGCGCCAGCACGCGGCGATCGAGTTCGTGCAGGGCTACTACTTCATGGTCGATCTGGGCTCGCGAAACGGTGTCGGTTACAACGGGCACCGCGTCCGGAAGAAGCAGATCGTCGAAGGCGACAAGTTCGAGATCAGCGGTCACGCGATAGCGTTCTCGTTCAGGAACGTGTGACGACCTCCCAGACGGGCTCTTCGTTCTCTTCCGGGTAGCCGACGAGCCGCTCCTGCGGGAGGAAGCTGCCCTTGTACGCGAGCGAGCGGCAGCCCTCGACCTGGTAGCCGAGGTACACGTAAGGGATGCCCCGCCGCGCAGCGAGCTCGATCTGGAAGAGCACGTTGGCCGTCCCGATGGACCGCTTGGCCCAGTCGGGATCGTAGAAGAAGTAGATGGCGCTCCAGGCGCGTGGGGTCTCGTCGCAGAGCCCGACGCCGACGAGCCGCCCTGCCTCGTCGTAGTAGGTCACCTCTCGCGCGGCGGGGTGCGGGAACGCGAACTGGATCCGGTAGGTCCGTTCGGAGAGCGAGGCCTCGTCCCAGCCGCGCGCGGCCTCGCGGAAGGCATGCCAGCGGTGGTAGAGCGCGAGCCGCTCCTGATCGAAGACGGGCGCGCCGACCCGGGCGGTGAGCTCGGAGCAGGCGTTGCGTGCTCGCCGCTGGCTCTTCGAGGGCGTGAACGTGCCGATGGGGATCCGGGTCGGCACGCAGGCCGAGCACGACTCGCACACCGGGCGGAAGTAGTCCGGCCCGAACCGGCGCCAACCTCGCTCGAGCATGGCCTCGAGCTCGAGCGGGCTCACCTCCACCAGGATTCGATGAAAGAGGCTCGCCTCTCGGTCGGGCAGGTACGAGCAGGCGCGCGGCTCTTCTTGGAGGATGTCGAGGACGCGCGCCACCAGCTACTCGATGTTGAGGACGTAGCTCCCGGCCGAGGCGTTGAACCCGTCGACGACCACCGTGACGGTCTGCCCTGCCGCGAGGCTGACGTTCACCTGTGATTGAAGTCCGAAAGTGTCGTCGTCGCAAGCCAAGGACGCACCGCCGCAGGTCGCGCCGAGCACGTAGAGCGCGGTGTCGTAGGCCGAGCCGATCGTGTCGAAGGTGTACGTCTTGGTGATGGGTGCGGTGAACGTGTACTGGTGATCGGGCGCCTGGCTCGACGTACACGAGGGCGCGAAGAGGTTGGGGCTGCCCTGCGTGTTCCCGGAGATGGTGACCGGAACGACGTCGCCCAGGTCGGCGGTGGGGCAAGTCGAGACGGGCGTGCCGTTGATGAACAGGTTGTAGAACCCCGAGGCGTTCTTGCCGTCCACCACGACGTACACGGTCTGGCCCTGGCTCAGCGTCGCGGTGATGCGAGACGTCTGCTGGCCGCCGAAGTCGTCGTTGCACCCGAGCTCGCCGCAGGTGTTCGCGTCGAGCAGCGTCAGCACCGTGTCGAAGCCCGAGCTCGCGGTGCTGAAGATGAAGCTGCCCGTCGTCGGCGCCGTGAACGAGTGCACGATCTCCGAGCCCGGCGCGCCGGTGCAGGACGGGAACAGGTCGTCCGGCGCGCCGCTCGTGTCGCCCGTGGTCGACTGCGGCACCGAGCCCGGCAGCGGGATGGCGCCACAAGCCCCGCAGGGGCAGGGCGAAGAAGAAGAGACGTTCAGCAGGTACTCACCGGCCGTGAAGCCGTCGACCACGATCGTGACCGTATCGCCGGCCGAGAGATCCACCTGCACGGCGGACGCGACGCCGACAGAATCGTCATTGCAGGCGGACTCGAAGCATCCGCCGGGGCCGAGGACGCCGAGGACGGTGTCGTAGGACGATCCGATGGTGTCGAAGGTGTAGGTGGCGCTCAGGGGCGCCGTGAACTGGTGCGCGACCTCGGGCGCCACCGCGCCGGTGCAGGAGGGGATGTAGTGGTTCTGGGCCCCGAACGTGTCCCCGATGAAGGTCAGCGAAGGAGCGCTCGGCAGCGTGACGACGTCGCAGATGCCGCACTCGCTCTCGCCCGGGCACTCCGTCCCCTGGCAGATGCCGCCCGAGCAAAACTCTTCGTCGCCGCACGGCGAGAAGCACGCACTGCAGTGCTGCTGATCCGTGAACAGGTCGACGCAGTAGCCCACACCGCAGTCGACGAGACCCGGCGGGCACTGGAGGAAGCAGCTCCCGTCGAAACACGCTTCGTCGAAGCTGCAGGGGAAGCCGCACGAGCCGCAGTTCGACGGATCGCTGAAGATGTCGACACACGCGCCGTTGCACTCCACGAGGCTCGGCGGACAGCCGCCGGAGCACTCGCCACCGCTACACACCTCGTCCGGATCGCAGGGCGAAAAACATCCGCCGCAGTGCTGGAAGCTCTTCGAGGTGTCGACGCACTCCTTGCCGCAGAGGACCTCGCCGGGGCCGCAGAACGGCGAGCCGCCCGCGCCTTCCCCGCCAGCTCCCGAGGCGCCAGCGCCCTCCCCGCCGCAGTCGCCGTCGGAGCAGGGCTGCACGACGACGGTCGAGTTGCATGCGGCCGCGACCGCGAGGGTGAGGAGAGCGCAGGCGAGATACGCGGGCGTCTTCATGGGGGGCTCCAAGCAAGAGACGACCAGACCAGCGTACCAGGCCGAGGCGAAAGGAGCCCCTTTTCACCGGCCCGCGAGCGACCCGAATCGAGCGTCGTCCTCGACGAGCCAGTCGAGCGCGCTCTCCACGAGCGGGGCCACCGCGCCGCCGTAGGTGTGTCCGCCGCGTGAATCGTAGGAAAGCCGCGCCTCCAGCCCCGCGCGCTTCAGGTAGCCGAGCGACTTGTCACCCGCGGTCTTGCATTTGACCTGACCACAAACGATCGCGACCCGGCCGAGCCCCGAGGCTTTCATTCGTTCGGATAGGGCGATGTTCCAGTCAGCGAAGCCACCTTCGACGAAGAGCGCGCGGCGAAAGCGGGCTGCGTGCTCGGCCTTCTCGTGGAGGAACAAGAGGCCCATCGACGCGCCCTGCGAGTAGCCGGCGAAGACAGCGCCACCGACGTCCACTCGATCCGGGAAGCGCGCGGCGAGCGCATCCATCGCAGCGAGGACCTCCTGCCCGAGCCTGTGGTGGCCGTCGTAGAAGTAGCCGCGCTCCTCTTCCGGCAGGTGTTTGTTGTTGGGCGTGCCGCGGGTGCAGAGCACGAAGGCCCGGCCTCCGGTCAGCTCGCGGTACCGATCACAGTGTGGCTCGGGTCTCCCGCCAGCGCCGTGGAGCGCGACGACGAGCGGCGCCGGGCGCTCGGTCTTGGGCGGGACGACGACCACGGCCGGGAGAAATCCGGGGACCTCGAGCTCGACGCGTGTCGGCGACTCGCCGGCGCCCGCGCTCGGCTCCGGGAGCGGCGCGGGTGGCGACGGCGCTGCCTGCGGCTCCGCTGCCGCCGAGCCAGGAGGGGGCGCGCCATCCTCCTTGGTCTCGTGCGGCGCAAACGAGGCGCTCGGCGCCGGGGCCGGCGAGCAGGCAGCGAGGACGAGCAGACAAGCGACGGTGCGGCGGATGCCCTCGAGCTGCTGCAAGCGTCGGACCGCTCGCATCGTCAGCGCATCAGCTTTTCCGCCAGCGGGAACAGCTTGCGAATGGCGCCAGGCGAGAAGCGCTTCAGGCCCTGGAGCACCTTCGCCTCGGTGTGCGGGAAGCAGAACACCTCGTCTTTGTCGCAGGCCTTGAGCGCGCGCGCGGCCACCTCGTCCGCGTTCACCTTGTTCTGCTTCATGACCTTGTCGATCTGGTCGAGCATGGGTTTTTCGGTGTGGGCGCGCGCGGCCTTGTGGATGTTCGTCTCGAAGAAATACGGGCAGAGCACCGTGGCTCCGACGCCTTTGCCCGAGAGCTCCGCCGCGAGCGTCTCGGTCAGCGCCACGACGGCGGCCTTCGTCGCGTTGTACGGCCCCATCTCCGGGGCGTAGGTGATCCCCGCGATCGAGGCGACGTTGAGCACATGCCCCGAGCCTTGCTCCTTCATGAGCGGGACGAAGAAGTGGCAGCCGTAGACGACGCCCATCAGGTTGATGGCGACGATCCAGTCCCAGTCCGACAGGGGGACCTTGCCGACCGCTCCGCCGACCGCGACGCCGGCGTTGTTGACGATGAGGTCGACGCCGCCGAGGACCTGCACCGCGCGATCGCGCAGCGCCTCGACCTCGTCGGCGCGCGAGACGTCGCAGCGCATGACCTCCGCGCGCCCGCCCAGGCCCTCGATCATCCGCTTCGTCTCGTCGGCGCCAGCCACGTCGATGTCGCTGACGAGGACGTGGCCCCCGCGCTCCGCCAGCTTCTTGCAGATCGACCTACCCAGGCCGCCTCCGGCCCCCGTCACCACCGCCCGCGGATTCGATCGAATCATGGGCGCGCCGTAGCACGTGGCCGGCGGCGCGTCAGGGCGCGGCGCGCGGGATCTCGATCGGGTCTTTGCGCGTGAGGTAGAAGAAGTCGCGGCTCATCGGCTTCTTCACGTAGTCCTCGTCGGTGTACTCGAAGCCGTCGATGATGGCCTTCACCTTCCCGTCCGCCTCGATGGTGACGAGCTTCGGGAACGACCAGTTCACGTCGAGCTGCGCGACGTTCACGGCGCCGGCGTGGTTCATTGCCTTGGCGATGGCGGTCGCGGTGGTCGCCTCGCTGATGCCGACGAAGAGGATCCCGCCGGTCTCGTCGAGACCGACGGCGGAGCGACGGATCACGGTGTCCTTGTCGAGCGTGGAGCCCCAGTGGGTGTTTTCCTCCACGGTGAGGCCTTTGTGCATCTCGCCGTTTTCGTACATGCACATCGGCGTCTGACGGAACCACGTCATCGAGTCGCGCGAGGCCTCGATCGCCTCCCAGCTCTGGATCTTCAGCGCGTCTTTCTCGTACATGGCGACGGTGCACGAGCGACCGCGTGGCTCCACCCAGAGCACGCCCTCCGCCTTCATGCCGTAGTTGCCGTGCGTGGTCTTGAAGCCGCCGTTGAAGGCCGCGAGCGCGCGCGCGAGGTCCGCCTCCGCGATGAGACCGGTCCGCTTCAGCGCCTTGGCTTCGGGGAGCTTCGTCATCGGCTCGTGCAGGCCGGCGACCAGGTGCAGGCGCACCTGGCGAAGGTCGACGGCCACGATGGCCACGTGGGCCCAGCCGCGCTTCTTGTCGGGGTGCAGCAGGGTCTTGAAGAGCGGCGCGGCTTCCCCCGGGTTGTGTGGATCGGTCATCGGCACCCACTTGCCGTCTCCCGGGGCTGCGAAGGACGCGTGCATCGGCTCCACGTTTTTCGGCGTGAAGACGGGATAGAGCAGCGGCTTGTCCGCCTTGGCGGGCGGGGCGGGCTCCTCTGCCGGCACCTCCCAGTGGGCCGTCGGCGCCTGATCGCCCTTTGTCGCGAGGTTGTACTTGTCCTCGACGCCGTAGAGCGTGTCCTCGAGCCAGGCGATGGCGTCGTTGCCGACGATGGCCCGGCCGGTGTCGGCGAGCCAGGGGCCGAGCCACTCGACTCGATGGATGGCGATCCACAGGGCCAGCCCGACGATCGGGATCCCGACGCCGAGGGAGATCAACGTCCGCCGCAGCCAGCGACGCTTCTTCTTCTTGGGGGCAGGGGCGGACCCGGACATCGGCCTTGGTCGGGGGCCGTGCCACCCGAAGTCCCCGTTTCTAGACGGCTCTCCGGGGAACGTCCACCTGGCGAAAAAACTTTGTCACCGGAGCGGGGGCCTCGTCGTTGACCCGCTGAGCCCACCGAAGGAGTTCAGCCATGTCGATTGCCATGCCCTCGTTTTCCGCCTCCGACCCCTCCGCGCGCCTCATTCCGACCGAGGGGAAGGTGCTGCCTCTCGAGGCCTCTGAGCTTCGGGTCGACGCGAAGGGCGGCCTCGCTCGTGTCGTCTTCACGCAACGATTCAGGAATCCGTACCAGGAGCCGCTGTCCGTCACCTACAAGCTCCCCCTGCCGGCCGACGCCGCCGTGAGCGGCTTCGTGTTCCGCATCGGCGAGCGAACCATCCGCGGCCGGGTCGAGGGGCGGAGCGAGGCGCGCGAGCAATACGAGCAGGCCATCCTCGAAGGCCGGAGCGCGGCGCTCCTCGAGGAAGATCGCTCGAGCCTCTTCACCCAGGAGATCGGCAACATCCCTCCGGGCGAGGCGGTCCTCGCCGAGATCGAGATCGACCAGCCGCTCGCATGGCTCGCCGAGGGCTCGTGGGAGTGGCGCTTCCCGCTCGCGGCCGCGCCGCGTTACCTCGGCGTCGGGACGATCGAGGGGGACGTGTCGATCGACGTCGCCTCGGGCGAGATCGGCGCGCGCGCCTCGCTCGGTCTCACCATCCGCGACGAGGTCACGGCCCGACGCTCGCCCGAGTCGCCGAGCCACCCCCTCGTCTGCTCCCGCGAGCAGAGCGGGTTCGCGGTGGAGCTCGGCAGCGGCAACAAGGCCGCGCTCGATCGCGACGTCGTCGTCCGCTGGCCCGTCGCGGCCTTCGAGCCCGGCGCCGCGCTGGACGTCGCCCGCCCGAGCGATGTCGCCCAGGGCTCACGCGCCTTCGGCCTGCTCACGCTCGTGCCGCCCTCGCCCGATGCACACGGCGAGGCGTTGCCGCGCGATCTCTCGCTCTTGCTCGATACGAGCGGGTCGATGTCGGGCGAGCCGCTCGAGCAGATGAAGCGCGTCGCGAGCGCACTGGTCGACAGCCTGACCGAAAAGGACACGCTCGAGATGATCGAGTTCTCCTTCCAGGCGCGAGCGTTCCTGGCGACCCCGTCTGCCGTGACGCCCGCGCTGAAGAAGAAGGCGCTCGCCTGGATCCGCTCGCTCGTGGCGAGCGGCGGGACCGAGATGGTGACTGGCGTTCGCGAGTCGCTGCGGAGCATCCGCGCCGGCGCCCAGCGTCAGGTGGTCATGATCACCGACGGCCTGGTCGGCTTCGAGCGCGACGTCGTCCGTGCGATCCTCGACGGCTTGCCGGCTTCGGCGCGGTTCCACGCGGTTGGCGTCGGCTCGGCGGTCAACCGCTCGCTGCTTCTGCCGGTCGCGCGCGCGGGCCGCGGGACCGAGGCGATCATCGGGCTCGGCGAGGACGCCGAGCGCGCCGTCCAGCGCCTGCTCGCGCGCACCGCTGCGCCGATCCTGGTGGACCTCTCGATCGAGGGCAGCGGCCTCCGCGAGGTGGCGAGCACCCGCCTGCCCGACTGCTACGCCGGCGCGCCTGCGCGAGTCGCGATCGAGCTCGACCCGCGCGGCGGGGAGGTCGTCGTCCGCGGCCGTCTCTCCGGCGCGCCCTTCGAGCGACGCCTCGTGATCCCGGCCGTCGAGAGCGGCGCAGGCAGCGCCGCCGTCGCCAAGCTCTTCGCCCGCGAGCGCGTGGAGGAGATCGAGATGGAGATGACCGCGGGGCGCGGCAAGAGCCACGACCAGCGCATCGAGGAGACCGGAAAGACCTTCTCCATCGCCACGCGCCTGACGTCGTTCATCGCGATCACCGAGGAGGCGACGGTCGACCCGCGCTCGCCGTCGCGGCGTGAGACCCAGCCGCAAGCGCTTCCGTTCGGGATGAGCGCCGAGGGGCTCGGCCTGCGCGACGGGTCGGTGTCGACCCGGACGAGGGCGGGCGTCTTGCCGGCGCAGATGATCTCGCGAGCCGCTCCGTCGCCCATGGCGCCGATGGCGTCGGCGTCCGGCATGGGCGGCGCGCCTCCGCCTCCGCCAGGCTTTGCGCCTCCGGGTGGGATGTTCGGCGGGCCGCCTCCTCCTCCGTCCCCGCCCGCTGCGCGCGCACCCGCCGCGCCCGCTCCAGCCAAGGGCCGGGCGGCACGCGATGAAGGCGCGGCGCTCGGTGAGAAGAAGAAGAGCGCGGGCATCGTCGAGCGCATCGCGCGCGTCTTCAAGGCGGAGGAGAAGGTGCGCGAAGCGGAGCTCGCGGACGAGGCGGCGCCGGTGCCCGCCGAGATCGCCGCGCCCTCGGCTGCGCCCATGCCCGGCCTCGAGGGCCGCATCGTGAAGGTCGAGGGGGACCTCGTCCTCGTCGAGGTCGTCGTCCCCGAGTCGGGGTTGGTGGTCGGCTTCGACACCATGCCGGCCTTCGCCGAGCTCACCGACGGCTCACGGATCACGGCCACGGTCGACGAGTCGCGCTCGACGCACGAGGGGAGCTATGGTCCGGGGCTCGTCGTGAGGATCGCCCTCCGTCTCGGCGCCCCGCCGCGGGCGCCTCTGTACGGCGTGCAGATCACGATGTTGTCATCCTCCGTTCTCGTCTACGCCCGCGTCTGAGCCGACCATGAGCGCTCCCGACCTCGACATCCACCTCTGGGGCATCGCGAGCGGCGATGCGCGCGCCTACGGCGTGTTCCTCGCCGCCGCGGAGCCCACGGTACGGAGGAGCCTCCGCTCCTTCGCCACCCGGGTGGACGTCGAGGCGGTCTTGCAGGAGGCGTTCCTTCGTCTCTGGCAGGTCGCCCCTCGGGTCGAGCGCGACGGCAGGCCGAACGCTTTGCTCCGTCTCGGCCTGCGTATCGCGCGGAACCTCGCGCTCGACGAGCTCAAGCGTCGACGCGAGGTCCAGCTGCCGGAGGATGCCGAGCCGGCGGCCGAGCCCGCGTTTGCGGACCCCATGACCCAGGAGCACATTCGCCGCTGCTTCGGCGAGCTGCCGAAGCAACCCTCCTCTGCGCTGCGAGCGCGGCTCGACGCCGAGCCAGCCGAGGACGATGGCCTCCTCGCCGAGCGCCTCGGGATGCGCAAGAACACGTTCTTCCAGAACGTCGCGCGCGCTCGCAAGCTCCTGGCCGACTGCCTCGCGCGGGTCGGCATCGTCCTTCACGGGAGCCCGGAGGCAAGCCGATGACACCCGCCGAACGCGAAGAGCTCGTCGAGTCGGTCGTGAGCGCGTACCGCGAGCCCAACCCGCGCGGCGGGGTCAGGCCGAGCCCGGCCTTCTACGACCTGGACGACGCGGGCAGGGCGGAGGCCTTCGAACGCACGATCGCGCAGCGAGCGATTGAAGCGGCGATCGATCCCGAAGGCCAGAGCGCGACCGTCAAGGCCGTGCTGGCGAAGATCGCCGGCGGCGGCTGATCGGCGCTCAGTGGACGAGGCGGTCGGTCACCCGTAGCGCGACGCCGGCCTGGTTGTGCCCGACGCCGGAGCCGACGAGCACGACGAGCTGCCCGGGGCGCACGCGGCCTTGCTCGATCGCGTCGTGCAGCGCCATCGGGATGCAGGCCGACCCGGTGTAGCCCCACTTGTCCATGATCATGTGGGTCTTGTCGAGCGGGAGCTCGAGCGCGGTCATGACCTTCTCGATCGTGCGCCGCCGCACCTGCGTGAAGATGACGAGAGCGACATCGTTCATGCCGAAGCCCACGTCGCGCGAGAGCGAGCGCACGATGGCGGGCCAGCCTTCGTCGTTCACCTCCGGCGGGTACTTCTGCGTGACGCGCACCTGCGTCCGGCCGGCTTCGACGGCGGCGTGGGAGGCGGGCTCGGCGGTGCCGCCGGCGAAGATCCCCCAGTAGGAGGCGAACGCGCCGTCCGCGCGGAAGGTCGCGCCGAGGATCCCGGGCTCCTCCGAGCGCTCGAGCACGGCCGCGCCCGCGCCGTCGCCGTAGAAGAACGAGTTCGGATCGCTCGGGTCCGAGAGCTTGCTCATCCGGTAGGCGCCGACGACCAGGACGTGCCGGAGCGACTTGTTCGTGGCCATCAGGCCGTGGGCGTTTGCGATGGCGGTGGGGAACGAGGCGCACGCGCAGCCGACGTCGAACGTGCCGGCCCGCTTCGCGCCCAGCTTGTGCTGGACGACGACGCTCGTCGCCGGGGTCACGTAGTCGGGGCTGTCGGTCCCGAGCACGATGAGATCGACGTCCGAAGCGGCGAGCCCGGCGCGGGCGAGGGCCTGCTTGGCGGCCTCGACCGCGAGGTCGCTGGTGGCCCACTCGGGGCGGGCGAGGAACCGGGTCCGGATGCCGGTGGAGGCCTCCATCTTCTCGACGAACTCCGGCGCGGTTGCGGCGAAGCGGTCCCGGAGCACGGCGTTCGGCAGCTCGATCTTCGGGACGTGGATCCCGGTGCTGCGCAGGATGGTATGGTGCATTGCAACAACTCCTCTGCGGCGATCAACTAAGTGATCTGTAGAGGATTCGCAATCCCGATTTGTTGCGGCGCAGCAATTCAGCCGGGCGGCGCCGCGAGCTCCTCGCGAACCCAGTCGCGGAGCACCTCGAGGCCCACGCTGCCGGTGCCGAGGACGGCGTCGTGGAAGCGGCGTAGATCGAACGCGGAGCCCAGCCGAGCCTGCATCTCCCGGCGAAGATCGAGGATGACGCGCTCGCCGACCTTGTACGAGATGGCCTGGCCCGGCCAGCCCAGGTATCGCGTCGCTTCGCTCTCGGCGAAGTCCCGCGCGACGAACGCGCGCTGCGACAGGAGGTCCACGCAGTGCTCCCAGCGCCAGGTCTCCCCGGGGCAGTAGTCGAAGGACTTGGGGATGGAGAGGCCGAGGTGCATGCCGATGTCCGCCGCGACGCGGTAGGCGCGGAAGAGCTTGGCCATGTGCATGCCGAGCACGTACTCGGGCTTGTCGAAGTAGCCGAGCTCATCCATCAGCTGCTCCGCGTAGAGCGCCCAGCCTTCGGCGTAGCCGGAGCAGACGACGAACAGGCGGTGCAGGCGGGTCAGGCGATCGGCGAAGTAGACCTGGAGGCCGCACTGGAGGTGATGGCCGGGGAAGCCCTCGTGGTACGCGGTGGTGATCTCCGAGAAGAGCGTGAAGCGCTTCTCCGCGCCCGGGGCGTAGTAGACCGTGCCCGGACGGCGGAAGCCGTCGCTCGGCGGGATGTAATAGGCGCCGAGCGCGCCGCCCTCGGGCGCGAGCTTCACGTCGAGCTTGCGGATGGGCTCCGGCACGTCGAAGTGCGTGCCCAGCAGCTCCGAGAGCGCCCGCTCCTGCCGCTCGCGCATGAGAGCGAGGAAGCGGTCCGCGTCGGTGATGACCTGGTCGGGTGACTTCTGCAGCGCCTCCACGAAGGCCCGCGTGCTCGACCCAGGCGCGAGCTTCTTGGTGATCTCGGCCATCGCGCTCTCGATCGAGGCGACCTCCTCGAAGCCCCACGCGTAGGTCTCCTCCAGATCGATGTCGACGCCCAGGAAAGCCCGCGCGGAGCGCGCGTAGCGCTCGCGGCCGACCGCGTCGTTCGGGCTCGCCTTGTCGTGGAAGCCCTCGAGGAAGTCGGCGAACCCTGCGTACGCCGCGCGCGCGTTCTGGCACCCCCGCTCGATCCGCGCGCGCAGGGCGGCGTCTTTGCCGCCGGCGGCGTCGTACGCGGAGGTGAGCGCGAGGAAGCTCGACTCGGCCGACGCGTGGATGCGCGACTGCGCGAGCGTCGCCTGGACTTGCCGCCTGGCCGGGACGAGCCCACGGCGCGCGCCTTCTTCCAGCGCGGCGCGGTAGGCGCGGAGCGGGCGGTCGATGGTCTCGAGGCGAGTCGCGGCCGCCTCCCAGCCCCCCTCGACGGTCGTGTCCATCACGTCGAAGACGACGCGCATGTGCTGCACCGGCGACTCGATGTTGTTCAGGTCGAGGAGGTTGTCGCCGCTGTCGTAGTAGTCGATCTGCTCGCCGAGGAAGTCCCCGACGACGCGCCGCGCGAGCTTGCCGAAGCGGTCGGCCGTGGGCGGGAGTCTCTCGAGATCCGCGCGGTAGCGGGCGAGCACCTGGCGGACCTGGGCTCCGCCCTCCGGGCTGTAGTCGTTCCAGCCGTCGAACACGCCGGGCACGCCCGCCATCGACGCCTGCACGGGGCACGCCTTCGCGAAGTCGTCCACGAGCCGATCAGCCAGACCAAAAACCGGATCGGACACGGATGACGGCTCTGCCATGTAGAGGCAGGCCTATACCATCGGGGCGGCCGCGCCGGGGGCGGATAGGCTCGCCGAGGGTCGCCGTGGCAAACTGCGGGTGTTCGGGGCAGGCCTTCCTCCAGCCGAGTCCAGTCGCTAGCATCAACTTCTCGGAGGGGAACGCTCGGCGGCCGGTGTGCGCGCCTCGCCGTGCTGAAGAACCAAGTCACGACCGAAGGAGTGACCGCCAATGTCTTCTGCTACTTCTCGACCGTCAAGGACGATGCTGCGCCGACTGGTCCTTAGCTGGCTGCCGTTCGCGCTCGCGTGTGGGGACAGCGAGGCGTCCGGCGGCGGACAGGGAGGTGCTGGTGCGGGCACCGTGGGCTCCTCGTCGAATGCGACCACAGCACCAGCGACCTCTTCGTCCTCCGTGACTTCCACCGCGAGCTCGACCGGCTCCGGAGACCCCGGCTGCGATCGCTTCACGACGTCGGTCGATTGCGGGCTTTCTCCGTGCTATTGGGCGGAAGGCTTCTCCTTCGACTCGGCCCTCGCGGTCTGTCAGGGGGGTGATCCGTCGATGGCTTGTTCGGTGGGGACCCCAATTGGTCGATGCATCTACGAGGATGATGATTTCTTCGCGCAAGCGTTCATCTACATCTATCGCGAAGTCGGCACCTCGACAGAGGTCGTGTGGTTCCCGCAGATTCCGTTCGATAACGACATTCCGGGTTGGCTGATGACTTGTCAGGACGAACCGCCATGCGATGGATGGCCGCCGCTCATGTAAAATGGCTGTCGGGGGTCTTCATCTTCCTATCTGCCTGCGAGCCAGCGACCGAATGCGTCGTCGGCCGAGTCGGCAGCGTCACCATCCTCGACACCGACGTGGAGCGATTGCGTGCTCGCCTCGCACCGGCTCCCGCGGGGCCGAGCGCCGTGGAGCTGATGCTCGACTGCCAGGTCGCCTTTCAGGAGCAGACCGCGGAGACGCGGCTCGCCACGCCGGAGGAGGCGCTGCAGGCCTACCACCAGTTCTGGCGGGACGTTCGGCGAGACACCGGGACGGTACCGGAACGTTGGGCGGAGCTCGGTGCATCGAGCATGCGCGGCCTCCGCAAGAAGCACCAGGCCTCGGCGGGGCCGTGCGTCCTGGCGCCTCGGTGAGCCGGCTGCTCAGCTCCGGTTGCGCCCGCCCACGAGGGCTACCTCTGGCTGGCGCGTGGCTCCTCGCCGCCCCCGACCGTCCCCGCGCGCCCAATCAAGCTTCCCCCCGACCCCTCGACCGCCCTTCGTCGCTGCGCCAAGCGATTCGAGGCGGTGCGACCGCCCCCGCGCGGCCAACCAAGCTTCCCCCGCACCCCTCGACCGCCCCTTTGTCGCCGCGCCAAGCGATCCGAGGCGGTGCGACCGCCCCTGCGTCGCCGGCGCCTTCGGCACCTGGCCGGTGACACCGCTCAGGATGCGCCGCGGAAGGCGTCAGAGAGGCGGTCGCACCGCCCCTATGGTGCCGGATTCGGTGACACGAGGGCGGTCCACCCGGGACGACCCCGCCGCGGGAGGCTCGGTGAGGCGGTGCGACCGGCCCGTTTCGCGCTGGGCGGAGCGAGCGAGGGGCGGTCACACCGCTCAGTTGGCGCTGAAACGGGCGCCACGGGGGCGGTGGGACCGGGCGTGATCGGCCGCGCAGGGCGACGCGAGGCGGTAGCACCGCCTTTGTGCCGGGTCTGGCGCCGCAAGCGTGCCTGCGCCTCGCGCGCTCAGAACCCGCAGAAGCCGGGTACGACGCCGGCGCACTGCTGGGCACAGGTGTCGCAGAACACGCACGCGAGCAGGTTGCTGTACGCGGCCACGACCTGCGGCGGGAACTGGGAATCACAGCTCTGGCAGCAGTTCCCGTTCCCTTGGCAATTCCCGATGCAGTTGCTGTACTGCTCGCAGCTGAAGTCGCCGAAGCACTGGTTGAAGGCCGCTTGGCACGGCCCATTGACCGACTCGTCGATACAGTCGGCGCACTGCGTGTTCGCCTCGCCGAACTCGCAGAACTGCCCGCCGGTCCCGGTCGTGACGCCGGAGGTCACGACCGTGGTCACGGCGTCTGTCGTCGTGACGGCGGTCACCGCGGAGCCACTTTTGGTCGTGGAGACGGTGCCGCTCGCCTTCGAGCTCGAGGTCGTGCCGCCGCTGCCGCCCGCGCCGTCGTCGTCCTCCACGAAGACGACGCTGCCGCCGCACGCCGCGCCGAGCGCGATCACCGCCATCAGGAGCCCAACCTGTTTCGAGCCAAGCATGGGTGAGAAGCTATCAGGAAATGGGGGAGGCTCGGAGCGCTTCGCTTCGGCTCAGCTCTTCCGGTTCTGCGGGCCGGTGGTGCTCACCGGGGCCACCTCTTCGCCCTGCGCGCGCAGGTCGTCCACGGCGTCTCGCAGGATCTTCTTCTTCTCCTTGCGCGTCACGGTCGGCCAGAGCGTCTCGATCGCCGCGTTGAGCTCGGCGCCCATGAGCACGCCGAAGGCCGTGAAGTAGAGCCACAGGAGGACGATCATCGGGGAGGCGAGCGAGCCGTAGATGGGGCTCGATTCGACGACCCAGCGGACGTACGCGCGGAGCGCCGCGGTGCCTCCGACCCAGACGACGAGCGCGAGGATGGAGCCGGGCAGATCGCGCAGGAACGGCGTCCGCCACGGGAGGGCGAAATGGTAGACGGCGGTGAGGGTGACGAGGACCGCCGTGAGGACGACGGGCCAATAGAGGACACCCCAGATCAGATCGACCGTGCTCTCGAGGCCGAATGGCCGAGTCAGCGCGCGGCCCAGGTCGGGCCCCATGACGAGCAGCGGAAGGATGATGCTGCCCCAGGTCACCGCGACAAGCGTGTAGAGGAGCGCGAGGCCGCGGCGCTTCCAGATCGAGAGGCGCTCGTCGATCGCGTAGGCGATGTGCAGCGCCGCGAGGAGGGCGTCCGCCGCGCGCGAGGCCGACCAGAGCGCGAAGATGACGCCGATCGAGATCAGATCCGCGCGCCCGCCGGCCAAGAGCTCGTCGATCGTCGGCTCGATGATGGCGTGCACGGTCTCGGGCGTGAGGAAACGCGCCGCGTTGAGCAACAGCTCCGCGCGGACGCGGCTCGTCGCCTCGGGCCCGATCGATTGGCTGACGAAGCCGATGGCCGAGAAGAGCGCGAGGAGCGACGGCGGCAACGCGAAGAGGGCGAAGAAGGCGACCTCGGCTGCCAGGCCGTTGATTCGATGGTCGAGCGCGCCTCGGAAGACGTGACCGGCGATCGCGCGGTAGGTGCGCGTCTCGGACAGCCGGGGAGGCGCGGCGCTCGTCATTTCTTGCGCCGGGGGGAGCCCTTCTTGCGGAGGTCCTCGCTGCGATCGAACCGGACGTTGTACCGCTCGAGGATGGCGGGCGTGCGCTGCTTCGCGCGGGCGCGCTCGAGCACGATGCGCTGGCCGTCCGAGACGCCGACCGTGTAGAAGCGGGACGTGCCGCGCTCGGTCAGCTCGACCAGATCGCGCATGTTGCGCACGGGGACGCCGTCGATGCTCGTGACGATGTGGTTCTCGTACTCGTGGTAGCCCTGGTTCACCTTGTCCGCGAGCACCTTCTGGAGGATGACGACGTCCTGGCGCTCGGGCGTGCGGATCTGCGTCTCGTAGACCGTCACGAGCTCGTTCGGGCCCTGCTTCCACCACTCCTGGCCCCAGCTCTTCAGGTAGTCGCGCGAGAGCGGCGCGAAGAGCAGGCCACCGAAGATGAAGTAGGTGGGCCGCACGTCGTAGCGATCTTCCGCGACGAGCAGGCTCGGCGGACGCAGCGGGACCGTCACCTCGTGCCGCTTCTTGTCCCGCAGGATGGCGAGCCGGACGACGTCCCCCACGTGACGGTGCGCGATGCGGAAGCTGTGATCGACGAGCTCTCCCTGACGGAGCTGCACCGTCCCGTCCGAGCCGATGGCCTCGCCTTCGACCGCGAGGATGACGTCCCCTTCCTGGAGGATGCCCCACGCGGAGCTCTCGAAGGCCACGCGCGCGACGAGGATGCCGCCCTCCGACCGCTCGAGGCCGAGCGAGCGGCGGTGCGCTTCGGACTCGAGGCGCTGCCAGACGACGCCCAGGCTGGGGAAGCTCGCCGGCTTGCCGAGCGCGAGATCGCGGAGGAAATGCTCCACGATCGGTAGCGCGATCGCGTAGGCGATGTTCTGCGACTCGTCGAGCGCCTGGAACGCGATTCCGATGAGCTTGTCCCCCTGGAAGACGGGGCCGCCGCTGTTGCCGGGGTTGATGGCGGCGTCGATCTGGATGCTGAGGAGCGGGCGCTGCGAGTGCGCGTAGGCGGAGACCTCGATGCGGGAGACCACGCCTTGCGTCAGCGAGAGGCGGTCGCCGCCGATGGGGTAGCCGCACACCGAGACCGAGTCACCGAGGTGAGGCAGCTCCCCAAGCTCGATCGGCGTGATGCCGGCGAAGAACTCCTCGTTGGGGACCCGGAGGAGCGCCAGATCACACTCGTGGCTGACGCCCTCGACCTCGGCCTGGAACTTCCGCGACGCGTCCACGCGGCGGAGCTCCACGAAGACCTGGTTTTGCACCACGTGGCCGTTCGTGATGACACGCAGGCCGCGGTCCGTCTCGATGATCGCCGCCGAGCCGGTCGAGTTCGACGGGCCGTGGGTCTGCCATGGCTGCTCGTAGTCCGGCGCGTCGGAGACGGTGAGGACCTTGACGACGGACTGCAGCTTCTTGGCGGCCTTGGAGCGGGTCACGGTGGGTCGCAAACGATCCTGCCAGCGCGGGGCTCCGTCAAGGAAAGAGGCCGGCTTCTTCGAGAAATGTCCGCTCGACCGCCGCGTAGTCGACCTCCACCTCGAGCCGCGCCAGGACCGAATAGAACCCGAACTGCAGCCGATTCATGAAGACCATGCCGGGCGGGAGGGGCACGAACTCGCCGTTCGGCAGCTTTCGCACGCTCTTGCCGATCTCTTTCAGTCGGTCGACGAGGCTCGCCGCGTAGCTTCGCGTGATGCAAAAGGGCGACGCGAAGAGCGGCTCGAAACACCGGCGCGAGTAGTCGACCGCCATCTTCTCCCAGGTGCCGCCGCGCGTCTGGAGGATCTGTGCGGCGTAGCCCGCGAAGCCCTGCTCGTCCCCGAGCACCGCGGCCTTGTGCAGCCCGCGCGCTTTCTCCAGCCGTTCGGGGCGGATCGGCTCGCAGCAACCGAAATCCAGGAAGGTGACGACACCGTCATCGCCGAAGAGGTAGTTCCCCGGGTGGGGGTCGGCGTTGAACATGGCGCCGACGAGGTTGCCCTTGAACACGAAGCGCCAGAGCGTCTCCGCGAACGCGCGCCGCTCCGCCTCCGAGGCGAGGCCGGCCTCCTCGAGCGTCTTGCCGCTCGCGAGCGAGGTGGTGAGCACGCGTTTGTTCGATCGATGGCGGATGACCTCCGGGACGCGGATCTTCGGGTCGCCTGCGTGCAACCGCGCGAAGTGCTCCTGCCGCTCGGCCTCGAGCGCGTAGTCGAGCTCCTCGCGGAGGCGCGTCGCCATCTCGTCGAAGACCTGCTTGGAGTTCAGCTTCCTTCCGCCGGCCAGGCCCGCGAGCGGCTCGAGCACCGACGCGTTTTTCAGGTCGCTCTCGACCGCCTTGTGGATGCCCGGGTGCTGCACCTTCACCGCGACCTCGCGGCCGTCCTCCAGGGTGGCGCGGTGGACCTGTCCGATCGACGCGCTCGCGAACGGCTCCTCCTCGAAGGCGACGAAGAGGCGATCGATCGGCGCGCCGAGCTCCTCCTCCAGCAGCGCGCGCACGTCCGCGAACGGGGAGGAGAGGGCACGCGCGCGCAGCGTCGCCAGCGCGCCTTCGAAGGTGTCGCGGCTGCCCTCGGGGACGAGGCCGTCGACGTAGCTCGCGATCTGGCCCACCTTCGCCGCGAGCCCGCGCATGCTGCCGAGGACCTGCGCCGTCTCCGCGGCGAGCGCGCTCGATCCGCGCTTCGAGAGGAGCGTCACGCCGGCGCGCGCGCCGAGCGCGGCGAACTGCGAGAGCCGCGCGAGCCGCCCCTCCGGAACCTTGCGCTCATCGGTCATGTTTGGGGCAGGCCTTTCGGGAACGTCTCCCTGTCCGACCGGCGGCCATCGTGCCATAGGTAATGGTGATGCTCCAGGGAGCCCAGCAATCGAGCTCACGGCCGACGCCCGCCGAAGACGAGATCCTCGGCCGCTCCGCAACGGAGCTTGCGGGCATGGTGAAGGACCGCGTCATCTCCGCGCTCGAGCTGGTGGACGCGAGCATTCGGCGGATCGAGCGAGTGAACCCGGCCATCAACGCGGTGGTGGCGACGCGCTTCGACGCCGCGCGGCGCGAGGCCCGCGCGGCGGACGACGCGGTGCGCCGCGGCGACGAGCTCCCGCCGTTCCACGGCGTGCCCTGCACCATCAAGGACTTCCTCGCGATGGAGGGCATGCCGCAGACGGCGGGCCTCGTCGCGCGCAAGAACGTCATCGCCACGAGCGACGCGGTGCTCGTCGCGCGGCTACGCAAGGCCGGCGCGATCGTCGTCGGCACGACGAACGTCCCCGAGGGCGGTCTCTACCTGGAGACGGTCAACAAGCTCTTCGGGCGGACGAACAACCCGTGGGACCTCAAGCGAACGCCGGGCGGCTCGAGCGGAGGTGAGGGCGCGATCGTGGCCGCCGGCGCGGTGCCCTTCGGCATCGGGTCGGACATCGGTGGCTCCGTGCGGATCCCGGCGGCGTTCTGCGGCACCATCGGGCACAAAGGCACGGGCGGGCTCTTGCCCAACACCGGGCAGTTCCCGCCTCCGCCGCAGCAGGCGAGCGCGTTCCTCTGCAGCGGCCCGCTCGCCCGTCACGTCTCCGACGTGATGCCGCTTCTGCGGGCGCTCGCCGGTCCGGACGACGGCGATCCCGGCTCGCGCCATTATCCGCTCGGGGACCCGGCGGACGTCGATCTGAAGGGCCTCGTCGTCTACGCCGTCGAGCACAGCGGGCGAATGCGCGTCTCGGACGACATGAAGCGCGGCGTTCGTTCGGCGGCGCGCGCGCTCGCCGATCGCGGCGCGAGCGTGCGGGAGGCAAAGCTGCCCGCGCTCGGCCGAGGCCTGGAGATCTGGGGCGCGATGTTGCAGGAGCTCGCGGGGGACGAGCGCTACGAGCGCATCCTGGCGGACTCGACGGGGCGGGACGAGATCGACCCGCGCCTCGAGCTCGCGCGCCTCCTTGTCGGGCGCTCGCCGCACACGTTCCCTGCGCTCGCGATCTGCCTCATCGGCCGGGTGCTCGAGCGGTTCACGGCGCAGCGAGATCAGCTCGCGGCCGAGGGCCGCGCGCTCGCCGCGGAGCTCGACGCGCTGCTCGGCGACAGCGGCGTCCTCCTCTATCCGCCCTACACGACGACCGCGCCCCGCCACGGCGTGCCCGCGCTGCGCCCCTTCGACGTGGGGCACACGGCCATCTTCAACCCGCTCCGCGTCCCCATCACGGTGGTGCCAGTCGGCTTCGACGGGGCTGGGCTGCCGGTGAGCGTCCAGGTCGTCGCCAACGTCGGCCGTGATCACGTCTCGCTCGCCGCGGCGAGGGCGATCGAAGAGAGCCTCGGCGGCTGGTCGATGGCCACGCCCCGGAGCGCCCGAGGATGACACCCGAGACGTTCGGCGAGCACCTCCTCGTGGCGCGTCTGCCTGGGCGCACCATGAGCGAGGTCTTCCTCGGCGTCCGTCTCGGGGACAGAGCGGGCAGGCTCTTGGTGGTCAAACGACCTGCGCTCGGGGAGCGGCCGTCCGGAGCCGTGGCGGAGGCGATCCGCCGCGAGGCGGAGGTGCTCGGCGCGCGACGCTGGCCCGGCACCGCCGCGCTCGAGTCCTCGGGAACACTCGGCGGCTTGCCGTGGGTCGCAGTGGAGCACGTGCGCGGGGTACCGCTCGATCAGCTGCTCGCCGGCCGCCCGCTCTCGGAGGCGGGCGCGCTCCAGATCGGGAAAGATCTCGCACGAACGCTCGCGGAGCTGCACGCGGCGGGCTGGGTTCACGGCGACGTGGCGCCGAGCAACGTCGTCGTCGACGACGCGGGCGAGATCGTGCTGGTGGACTTCGGGCTCGCTCGCCGCGCCGGCGACTCGCGCGAAGGGCCTTCGGGCAAGCCTGGCTACGCCTCGCGCGACGCCGCGCTCGGTCGCCCCGCGCAGCCGGCCGACGACGTGTACGCGTGGGGCGCGGTCGTCGCCGAGTGTCTGCTCGGCCGCCGCCTGTTCGACGAGCAGGAGCTCGCGCAGGCGAGCTCGCGCGGACCGCAGCTACCCGCCGCGGTGGCGGCGCACGCCGCGGTCGCCGCGGCGCTCTCCCTCGATCCCAACGGCCGGCCGACCGCGGCCGAGCTCGCCGAGCTCCCGGCGAAGCCCGGCGGGAGAGCCGAGCTCGCGGAGCGCGCCCTCGGAGCGACGAGCGGTCCGCCGCCCGAGCCGGGCGTCGGCGCGCCCGCGTCGGCTCCGGTGGAGCGGCTCACCCAGCCGATAAGCGCGGCGGTTGCGGTCGCCGTCCCGGTCGTCGGGCCGGCCGCGCCGGCTCGCCCCAACAGGGCCCTGCTGGGCGCGCTCGTCGCGGGGCTCCTGGTCGTCGCGCTCCTCTCGTTCTTCGCCGGGCGGCGGACCGTCAAGAGCCAGGTCGAGCGGCGCGACGCGAAGATAACCATACCGTCACTACCGGCGCGGACGGAGATCCAGATCGACGGCCGCACGGTGATCGTCCCCGAGGCGGGGCGCCCGCTGCGGATCGAGCCCGGCCGGCACACGATCACCGTGAGCCTCCCGCGCGACGAGCGTGAGTACGACGTCTTCGTGGAGCCCGGCGACAACGTCGTCCTCGTGCCGGTCACCCGGCTGAAGAAGGACAAGAACTGATGGGCCGACCCGCCGGCGTCGCCGCGCTCGTCGCGCTCGCGTTGCTCGCGCCTGTCGCGGCGTACGCGGAGAGCCCGCGCGCCCTCACCAGCTCGAAGGCGTCGCTCTCGGTCGGCTACCCCAACGACGGCTCGATCGTCCGCGCCAAGCGCCTCCGCCCCTCGCCGCACCTCGTCATCCTCGAGAAGAGCAAGGACCGCAGCTACGCGTACCCCTCGCTGGTGCTCATGCTCCAGCGGAGCGCCAAGCAGATCGCGAAGGCGTTCAAGGGCGCCAAGCTCGTCGTCGGCGATCTGTCGGCGAAAGACGGCGGTCCGCTCTCCGGGCACCACTCGCACCAGTCGGGGCGCGACGCGGACATCGCGTTCTACGCGCGCGATCCCAAGGGTCGGGTGGTGCAGCCGAAGAAGTTCGTCGCGTACGGGGCTGACGGGAAGGCCAAGGACAAGAGCGGCCTCGTCTTCGACGACGCGCTCAACTGGGCGCTGGTCGAGAGCTTCGCGAAGGACCACCGCGCCGGGCTCGCTTACATCTTCATCTCGAAGCCGCTCAAGGCGAGGCTGCTCGCCTACGCCAACCGGCACGACAAGCACCGGAAGAACGTGGAGAAGGTGCAGGCCCTCTTCGTGCAGCCCGACGGAGCCGAGCCACACGACGACCACTTCCACGTCCGCATCCGCTGCCCCAAGGGCCAGGAGGACGTGTGCAAGGAGCAGCCGAAATAGCGCGCTACGCTGACGGTACGGTCAGTTGAAGACGATCGCCGAGTTGTACGCGTATTCGTTGTTGGTCCAGTTCGCGGCGTTCGACGACGCCCCGCAGAGGCCGACGAGGTAGGTCCCCGCGCTCAGCCCGGTGATGACGGCGCTGAGGCCGTAGAGCTGCCGCTGGTTGGCCGCGGCCGTGAGGCCGAACGTACCGCCCCCGAACGTCGTGAGCGTTCCGCTCTGGTAACAGATGTAGAGGTTCAGACTGGTCGCCGCGTTCGCGCCCGCTCCGAGCGCTGCGTTCGAGCTGACGAAGATCTTCTGGCCTGCCGTGATGGTCACGCTGACGGTCGGTGAGATGAACGCGGTGCTGGCGGTGGGCGCCGTAGCGAAGCCCGACGCGAAGCCCTGTCCGACGACGCCGCTCGGACCCTGCGGGCCGGCGGGGCCGGTCGCGCCGGCGGGGCCAGCGGGGCCCGTCGCGCCCGTCGCGCCCGTGGGCCCAGCGGGACCCTGAGGACCGGTGGCGCCGACGGGGCCGGCCGGACCTTGAGGGCCCGTGGCGCCCGTCGCGCCGGCAGGGCCCGCGGGGCCGGGGTTGCCTTGCGGACCGGCGGGGCCCTGGGGACCCGTGGCGCCCGTCGGGCCTTGCGGACCTGCGGGGCCTTGCGGGCCCTGCGGACCGGCGGCGCCCTGAGGACCCGTCGCGCCCATGGCGCCCGCGGGGCCCTGGGGGCCCTGGATGCCTTGCGCGCCCGGCGGGCCCTGCGGCCCTTGCAGACCGCTCGGGTCGCCGACCCACTCGCCCTGCGCGTTGATGACGAGACCGTAACCGGGGATCGTGACGGAGCTCGGCGTGATGTCGCCCGTCGCGTTCTCGGCGGAGAGCGCGTAGGGCACGCTGAGCACCGGGGCGCGCGGGCTCATCTCCGGATCGCTGCCCACCGTCACGCCGACCCAGCGCACGCTGCCGTCGAACGTGTCGTTCTCGAGCGGGGTGACGGAGCCGAGCGAGACGGAGAAGAAGCCGTCGTCGAAGGTGATCGAGTGCACCTCGCTCCAGATGGGCACCGCGTCGCCTTCGTTCGCGTAGACGGCGAACTCGACGTCGAGCGTGCCGGCGACGGGGTTGCCTTCGCTGTCGAACAGGCGGCCCTGCTGCGTGACCGCGAGCGGAGCCGCTTCGGCTGCGCCGAGACCGACCCAAGCGCTGGCAGCGAACGCCGCGGCCGCGACGAACGTGCGGGAGAGAGAGGAAGCCATGAAGAACCTCACCGTCAGGGTACCGTTCGCGCGCTCCGGCGGGAAGGACGGGGATTGTCTCACTGAAGCAGTGAGTGAACTAAACTAATGAATTGTAAGGTGATTGTGATGTGGCTGGCCCATTCATTCCCCAAATTGGTAAGGAATGCGCTAAGGATCCGCCATGGGCGCCCTTCGTTGGAAAGACGTGCTCGCCGAGGCCATGCCCGAAGCCCTCGCGCGCGAGATCGACATCTTCGAGACGCAGATCCACCTCCGGAAGGAGGGCAAGATCGAAGAGAAGCTCTTTGCCGAGACGCGCCTCCGCCGCGGGGCGTACGGCCAGCGCTACGACAACGGCCAGCGCCACGACGGCGAGGCGATGCGGGATCTCGCGTTTCCTTCGGGCGCGCTGACGAAGGGACCGAGCACGCTCTGGGACGCGCCCGGCATGCAGCGCGTGAAGATCCCCTTCGGCAAGCTCTCGGCGACGCAGCTCGAGGTGCTGGCCGAGTGCGCGGAGGAGTACTCCGACGCGATCTTGCACGTGACGACGCGGCAGGACATCCAGCTGCACTTCGTCCACATCGATGACACGCCCGACATGATGCGGCGCCTCGCTGCCGTGGGCATCACCACGCGGGAAGCGTGTGGCAACAGCGTGCGCAACATCACGGCCTGCCCGTACGCCGGCGTCTGCAACGACGAGTCGTTCGACGTCGCGCCGTACGCGCACGCGGCGACCTACTTCCTCCTCGGCCACGACGACACGCAAGACTTCGGGCGGAAGTTCAAGATTGCCTTCTCCGGCTGCGCGGATCACCCCTGCGGGCTCACGAGCTTCCACGACATCGGCTGCGTCGCGCGCGTGCGCGAGGTCGACGGCGTCAAGAAACGCGGGTTCGAGGTGTACGTCGGCGGCGGGCTCGGCTCGGTGCCGCACCCGGCGAAGCTCCTCGACGCGTTTGTCCCGGAGGAGGAGCTCCTTCCGACGATGCAGGCCGTCTGCCGCCTCTTCTCGCGCTTCGGCGAGCGAGAGAACCGGGCCCGCGCGCGGCTCAAGTTCGTCATCAAGAAGATGGGCATCGAGGAGTTCACGCGCCTCGTGGCCGAGGAGCGCGCGAAGCTGCGCGAGGATCCGCGGTGGACGTCGTTCCTCGAGCAGGGCGACGGCGCGGTGCGGGAGACTGCGCTCAAGCCTCCGTCGACGCTCGAGGGCGATCACGGCGCGCGCTTCGAAGCCTGGCGCCGGACGAACGTGAGGCCGCAGGCCCAGCCCGGGTACGCGGTCGTCACGGTGAAGCTCCCCCTCGGTGACATGACCTCGGACCAAGCGCGCGCGCTCGCCACCATCGCGCGGCGCTTCGTGGGCGACTCGCTCCGCCTGACCGTCGAGCAGAACTTCGCGTTTCGCTGGGTGACGGAGGCGGACCTGCCCGCGCTCCACCGAGCGCTCGACGAGATCGGCCTCGGCGAGGCGGGGGCCAACACCATCACCGACATCACGTCGTGCCCCGGCACCGACACGTGCAAGCTCGGCATCTCTTCTTCGCGTGGGCTATCGTCCGAGCTGAAGCGGCGGCTCACCGTCCTCGAGGACCGGCTCGACCCCGCCGCGCGCGCGCTCCACATCAAGGCCAGCGGTTGTTTCAACGCTTGCGGTCAGCACCACGCGGCCGACATCGGCTTCCTCGGCGTGAGCCGGAACGTCGGCGGACGACGCGTGCCCCACTTCCAGGTCGTCGTCGGAGGCGAGTGGGCGCGGAATGCCGGGACCTACGGCCTCGCCATCGGCGCCATCCCGTCCAAAAACGTCCCCGAGATGGTCACGCGTCTCGCCGATCGGTTCGTGGCCGAGCGAAAGGAAGGCGAGACGTTCTCGGCGTTCATCCAGCGCATCGGCAAGAAAGAGGTGCGGGCCATGGTGGACGCGCTCGCGCCCGTCCCCGCCTACGAGGCGGACCGGTCCTATTATTCGGACTGGGGCGACCCGCGTGAGTACTCGATCGGAGACATGGGCGTGGGCGAGTGCGCCGGCGAGGTCGTGCCGTACGTGCTCATGTCGCTCGCCGCCGCGGAGCGCGAGGTCTTCGAGGCGCAGGTCCTGCTCGACGAGGGCAAACCTGCCGAGGCCGGGCAGCGGGCCTTCCGCGCGATGTTGACCGCCGCGCGCGCGCTCACGCGCGAACGTTTCCCCGACATCGGGGAGCAGCCGGCGGAGATCGTGAGCCGCTTCCGATCGGAGCTCGTGGACACGCAGCTCTTCCACGATCCATTCGCGGGCGCGAAGTTCGCCCACTACCTGTTCCGCGCCGAGCGCGAGGCGGAGAAGCCCGACGACGCGGAGAGCGCGCACCAGCGCATCGAAGAGGCGCAGCTCTTCGTCGACGCTTCCCACCAGTGTTACGAGCGTCTCGTCCAGGCGCCCGCGCCGGTCGCGGCCCAATAAGGACAGCCATGCTGAGCCCTCGCATCTTCCTCAAGCTGTACGCCGAGCCCGGCGCGGTGCCGCCACACGCCAAGGTGCTCGAGGCCTGGCACGGCTGGATCAAAAACGGCTCGCTCGCCTCCCGCGGCGCCTCCGAGGTCCTGGTCGACGTCGTCGACTACGGCCACGTCCACCACGGCCCCGCGGTCCTCCTCGTCGGCCACGAGTCGGACTACGCGCTCGACGAATCGGAGGGCCGCCCCGGCCTCTCGTACACGCGCAAGCGCGCGGCCGACGTCCCCGGCGCCCGGCTCGCCGACTCGATGGCGCGCCTCTTCCGCGCGGCGAAGCTGCTGGAAGCAGATCCGCTCACGGCCGGCCTGCGCTTCGGTACGGGAGAGATCTTGCTCCGCGTCCTCGACAGGCTGAACGCGCCGAACACGCGGGCAACGTGGGAGGCGGACCGCGACGAGATCGTCGAGGTGATGACGGAGGCGCTCGGCAAAGGGACGGAGGTCGTCTACGTCGAGGGCGACCCGCGTGAGCCGTTCACGGTCCGGGCGCGCAGCCGCGCGGGCCGACCGCTCGCCGAGGCGCTCGACACGCTCAACTCTCTCGTCGCCCGCGCAGGAAATACGTAGCCATCTCGCCTTTGCCCTTCACCGCGATGACCCCGCGCGGGTGGAGCTCGAAGGCGTGGCGCAGCTTCTCGTACGTCGCCTCGGTGACCTGGATGGCGCCCGGCTCGCCGTGTGACTCCATCCGCGAGGCGACGTTCACCGCGTCGCCCCACAGGTCGTAGATGAACTTGCGGTGCCCGATGACGCCGGCGACCACCGGGCCGGTGTTGATGCCGGCGCGCACCGCGATGGACGTCCCGTCCGGGAGCCGCAGCTCCTCGACGACGCGCAGCATCTCGATGGCGAAGTCGGCGACGGCGTCGGCGTGGTCCTCGCGTGGGGTGGGCAGCCCTCCGACGACCATGTAGCAGTCGCCGATCGTCTTGATCTTCTCGAGCCCGTAACGGTCCGCGAGGTCGTCGAACCGCGAGAACACGTCGTTGAGGAGCGAGACGATCTCGGTCGGGGGCAGGTTGGACGAGATGCGCGTGAAGCCGACGATGTCGACGAAGAGGATCGTCGCCTCCGGGAAGCCGTCCGCGAGCGCGTGGCGGTCGCGCTTCAGTCGTTCGACGATCGACTGCGGCAGGACGTTCGTGAGGAGGCGCTCGGTGATCTCCCGCTCCTCCCGGAGCGCGAGCTGCGCCAGAAACTCGCTCCGCAGCGTGCGCGACGAAAAGTGGCTCGCGGTCACGGCGACGACCGCTGCCGTGAGCACGAAGAAGGCCTGGCGTGTCGCGGTCGCCCAGTCCGCCGGATCGACGAGGGGGATCATCGTGCCGGCGTACGTGAGCAGGACCGCGCCCGCCGCGATCGCGGTCTGTCGGGGCTTGAGCGGGAAAAACAGCCCCGTCGCCATCACGAGGAGCGCGATGCCCGCGTTGTAGGGAGACAGTGCCAGGCCGGTGTGGACGATCTGCGCCTCGAGATCGATCGCGGTGGTGAGAGAGAGCGCGACGGCCAGCGGAAAGCCGCGCCCGCGCGCCCACTCCCGCCGGGTCAGGCGAGCCAGGATCAGGGCGGCGAGGAACGCGCCGGCGCGCGGCCCGAACACGGCGGCCGAGATCACCGGATCGGTGAAGAGCCCGACGAGGGCGCCGGCGACCATCAGCGAGGCGATGAGGGTTCCGCCGAGCCGGACGCGCCGGAGCGTCAGCGCGTCGATGTGGCGATCACACGCGCGCTCGCTCGTGTCGGGGGTCGATCGAAGGGCCAGCAGCTCGGCCGGGGTCATCACCGGGGATGCACCGCCGATGCACGCGGCGCGCCTGCGTCAAACGTCTCGTATCGGAGCAGCTGGCGCGCACCTGCTGCGTGCTCGGGCGCACGACATTCGCTCCCCACGCGCCAGCCGCCTCAGCCAGCGGAGGCGACCTCGGCGCTCAGGCGATCGAGCGCGGCCTCGGGGCCGCGGACGAGCAGGTGTGTCCCCTCCTCGTCGTAGCGCTCGCTCACGACCGCGGCGCCGTCGTGGATCTTCCGGACGAAGCCGTGGTGCGCGTAGGGGACGAAGATCTCCCGCTCCGCAAACGCCCCGTCGAAGAAGGTGACGATCTGCTCGCGGACGAAGAGCACGTCTTTGCGGTCCCTGGCCGAGACGATGAGCGCGTCGGGGTACTCGCGCGCGAGCATCTTGATCGCGTGCTCGTCGAGCTGGTCGCGTTTGTTGAGCACCAAGCGCGAAGGCACCTCCTGCGCGCCGATGTCGTCGAGGACGTCGCGTGTGACGGCGAGCTGCTCGCGGAACGTCGGGTCTGACGCGTCGACGACGAACAGAAGGAGAGAGGCCTCGAGCGCCTCGTCGAGGGTCGAGCGGAACGAGGCCACGAGCTGGTGCGGTAGCTTCTTGATGAAGCCGACGGTGTCGCTCACCAGGATGCGCGGATGCGTCTCCGGCTTGAGTGAGCGGACGGTGGTGTCGAGCGTGGCGAAGAGCTTGTCCGCCACGTAGACCTCGCTTCCGGTGAGCGCGCGCATGAGCGACGATTTGCCTGCGTTCGTGTACCCGACGAGCGCGACGCGGCGCTGGTCCCTGCGGCCGGCTCGCCTCGTGGCCTGCTCCGTCTGGATGTGCTCGAGCTCGTGTTTGAGCTCGGCGATGCGGTCGCGGATGCGCCGGCGGTCGAGCTCGACGGCGCTCTCGCCCGCGCCCTTGCCGCCGATCCCGCCGCGCTGGCGGTCTCCTCCGGCCCCGGCCTCGCGCAGGCGCGGCGCCACGTACATCAGGCGGGCGATCTCGACCTGGAGGCGCGCCTCCCGGCTCTTCGCGTGCCGGTGGAAGATCTCGACGATGACCTGCGTGCGATCGAGGACCTCCGCCCCGGTCGCTTGCTCGAGGTTGCGCTGCTCGCGGGGAGAGAGATCGTGATCGACGACGACGACGCTCGCGCGCTCGTGGGGCCTGGGCAGGTCGCCGCCGTGGTGCTCGTCCCCCTCGTCGTGGTCGTGCTCGTGGCCTTGCTCGGCCTCGAGCTCTTCTTCCTCGGCTTCGGCCTCTTCTTCCTCTTCGCGCTCACGCCGATCGCGGAGCTTGTTCTTCCGCGGCGTGTGCGGCTGGACCTTCCCGCTGCCTCCCGTCCACAGGGCCAGCTCCGCGAGCTTGCCCAGCCCGAGGACGGTCCCGGCGCGGCCGTGGGCGCGCCGCTGCGTGACGGAGCCGATGACGCGCAGGCCCAGCGTCGTACAGAGGCGGGTCAGCTCGGCCAGATCGGCCTCGTGGGCGGCGTCTGTCACGCCCGGCAGCTGCAGGCTCACAAGGACGGTCGGCGGTCTCTCTTCGGGCTCGTCGTGCACGGAGCATCTCCCATAGCTCGAATGGGGCCGGCAAACACGCGCTCTTCCGCCCGGCTCCGAGTTGCGTCACGCTCCGCCCATGGACCCGGAAACGCAGCGGGTGGGCCTCTGCGTCACGTGCGAGAAGGTCAAGACCGTCGACAGCGCGCGAGGCTCGCGGTTCTACCTGTGCACGGTCCCCGAGCTGCCCAAATACCCCCAGCTGCCGAGGCGGGCCTGTCCGGCCTACGTAAAAAGGGCGCCGTCCTCTACCATGCGCTGATGCGCACGCTCGTCGCCCGGGGGATCTTCGCCGCAGTCGTCACCATTTCGGCCTCCGCCGCCGCCGACGTCGCGTGGGTCGGGGACTTCGAGGACGGGACGGTGGACCAGTGGGACGGGGCGCTGAACGCCCAGAACATCTCGGTCGTCACCGATCCGGCCGCGCAGGGGTCTTACGCCGCGCAGATCACGCTCACGAACGACGCCGTCTGGCCGAACGGCCTCAAGCGTGTCGAGCTGCACCACGGTCCGGACCCCGCGCGCACCGCGGAGGGGGCGCAGACCTTCTTCGCCTGGAGCTTCTACCTGCCCGAGACCCTTCCCACCGATCCTTCGGCTCAGATCGGATACTGGGAGTCGGACCAGAGCTACCAGCAGATGATGGCCTTCCAGGTCGAAGGTGAGCGGATCACGTTCGCGACCCGGAGACCGCAGAACCAGATCCACTGGGATCAGGACGGCGCGGTCACCGCGGGCGCCTGGCACCGCATCGCGATGCGTATCTTCTGGTCGAAAGACGAGGCGCAGGGCCAGGTCGACGTGTGGTTCGACGGCGCGCAGGTCGTCACCGGGGCCCAGGCGCAGACGCTCGCCGACGACAACCCGCATTTCACGCAGGTGGGGCTCCTCCGGGGTCAGGTCGAATTTGCTGACAGCCCTGTCATTCTCATCGACGACGCGGTCGAGGGCGACACCCTGGAGGACGTGCGGCCGGACGCGTTGAGCCAAGGCACGGGCGGCGGCGGGGGTGGCGGCGCCACAGCGGGCAACACGACCTCGGGCGGGGCGACCACGGGCGCGGGCGCCTCGAGCACGTCGAGCACGGGCTCGGGGACTGGCGCGGGGACCGGCGGGGCGAGCGCCGACGGCGGCGGCGACGACGACGGTGGCTGCCGGACCAGCGGACGCGGCGACGCCACCGCGCTCGTGTTGCTCGGGGCGCTCGGGCTCATCGTGTCCCGTCGCCGCCGCCGCTGAGCCCCCGGCGCCGCGCCCTTCGAAGCGCGGTGGCGCCGAAGAGCGCGACGAACGCGAGCCAGCCGAGCCCACGCTCCGACTCGGCGGCGTGGCAGAAGCAGCCACGCGACGTGCGCTCGACCTCGGCGGGCGGCGAGGCCGCGACGGTCTGCTCGTCGGCTCGCGTGGCTCCGCCTTCGTCGGCCAGGGGCTCCTTCGGCTCCTCCTCGCGGGTCACGCGGAGGCCGAGCGACAAGCCCTCCGGCGCCTCGACCGGCTGCAGGATCAGCTCGGCGGGGCCCTCCGCCGCGGGTCCCCCCCGATCGAATGCGACGAAGCTCGTGAAGCGAGTCACGAGCCCGAAATCGAGCGCGAGCCGCGTCATCGCCAGCCGCGCACGTCGGTCGCCGGCCGCGTAGTCGACCTCCAGCTCGCCGATCCGAGCTCGGGCCCAGAGCGAGCCCAAGAGCGGCTCGCCGGCCGTCGAGCCGACCGTCGTGATCGGGATCTCGATCGGCCCGGACGGAGAGGTCGCGCGCACGACGGCAGGTCGCGACGCGCGCCCGCTGAAGCGTCCATGAACGACCAGCGGACGGCTGGCGACGAGATCGAGATCTCGCTCGGGCGTCACGTCCGAGACGCGCAGCCCGCCCCAGTCGAACGTGATGTCGCGAATGACAGTGCTGTCGATGTGCCGGAAGAGCGTTCGGACCGCGCGCACCGGGTCCTCGCGGGTGAGCAGGTACGCGGGCGCGCCGTTGCCCTCTCGCGAGAGGCTCTCGATGAGGGATCGGTTCGGCGCAGCGCCCACCCCCACGCCGAAGACCTTGGCGCGCTCCCCGCGCGCGGCCGTGCCCGTGACGAGCTCGCGTGTCTTCTTCACGATCAGATCGTCGGCGCTGACGTAGCCATCGGTGAAGAACACCACGTCGCGCCGCTTGCCGGGCCCGGGTCCCTCGAGCGCGGCCGCGATGGCGTCCTGCACGTAGGTGCCGCCGCCGGCCTGCATGTGATCGACGAACGCCATCGCCCGCTCGATGGACTCGGAGCTCGCCGGCTGGGGTGAGCCGAAGAGCCGGCCGGTCCCTTGTGAGAACGTGACGATGTCGAAGGTGTCGACCGGCCGGAGCCGCTCGAGCGCCAGGCGGAGCGCGCGCTTGGTGAGCGCGAGCGGCGGACCGGCCATGGACCCGGAGACGTCGACCGCGAACACGATCTCTCGCTCGCCGACCGCTCGGTCCACGTCCACCCGAGGGGGATCGACGGTGAGCAGGAAGTAGCCGTCCGCTTCGCCGCTCCTGACGAGCGTCGCGCGCGGCTCCTTCGACGACGCCTCGAAGCGCAGGACGAAGTCGCGGTTCGCGATCCTGTCCTTCTTCGCGAGCACGACGTGCCACGCGGCGCCCGACGACTCCACCGTCGTGAGGTCGTGCGTGACGGCGACGAGCCCACCTGGCACGAGGGCCTTGTCGGCGACCACGTCGATCGAGATGTCCGCGCCCGAGCGCTCGCCCTTGCCCAGGTACGGCGGCGTGACGCGCGAGCTCGTCGCCTCTCGCGGGCCGACCACGAGGGGGAACGCGAGCTCGTACACGCCTGCGTCGTACGTGAGCTCGACCAGGTATCGCGTCGTGACCTCGATCGCCTCGTTGGGTGGGATGTTCGCGATCGACTGCACGAAGACGTTCGCGCGCTCCTGCTCGAGCAGGGCCGCGGCCAGCCGGGCACCTCTGGCGGCGCCGTAGGTCTTTCGCGCGCGGCCGCGCTCGTCGATGCGCCCGACGATCGTGCGCTCCCCGACGCGCAGGCTGAAGCCGCGGACCGCCGCGTTCTCCGGCAGAGGGAAGACGTAGACCACGTCGATGGGGGTCGCCCGGCGGTTCTCGAACCGTTGAACGACCTCCACCTCGGCGACGGGCGGTGTGATGCGGATGGAGGCGCGCGTCGCGCGCAGCGGGAGGTCACGACGCGGCGTGCCCTCCGCGGTCGGCTCGTCGACGAGCAGGCTGGGGAGCTGCCCCGCCTCGGTGTGGATCGGGCCCTCCTTCAGGTCTCGCGGAGGATCCCGGCTCGGCGGCGGCTCGAACGAGCCCGGCCCGGCCGGCGAGGCCGCCGGCGACGGCGGTGCGAGCGCGGCTGCCGCGGCGGTGTTGCCCGGTGTATCGTTCGGCGGCAAGGCGAGGCTCGGCCCAGCCGACCCGCCGCACGCGACGAGCAAGACGATGATGAGCACGAGAAGGAGTCTCGCGAGCCGCATGGGGACCCTGGGCCGGGGGCTCAACGCTCGAGCCCTCGTGACCTTACACCTCCTCGCGGCCGCGACGTTCGGCGTCGGGTGCGGAGGGGGAGCTCCCCCGACCGCCGAGCCCGTGCAACCTCCACCGATGGCCCCGGTCTCGCAGGGAGAATCGAGCGGAGCGGGCAAGAAGGAGGACGCGGAGCTTCCCTCCAGCCCGGCCGAGAAAGAGGTGCACATCGAGGACGCGCTCCGCGAGGTCGACGCCGCGGAGCAAGCGCTCGACAAGCTCCTTCGGGCCGGCAAGCCCACCGACCCCTCGCCGGCCGCGCCTCCTCGGCCGGCGCCGAACGCCGAGCCCGCGTCCGGATGTGAGACCGCATGCCAGGCGCTCACTTCCATGCAGCGCGCCGCGGCTTACGTCTGCAAGCTCGCGGGGGAATCGGACAGCCGCTGCCTCACGGCCACAGGGCGGGTGAAGGCCGCGAAGCAGAAGATCGATCGAGCTGCGTGCTCGTGCCCCGAGCCGGTGGCGCGCGCCCGCGCCACACTGGTTCTCTGACGTGGTGATCTCCGATTCGCGACACGAGGAGCGAGATGACGATGACGAGTCGACTCGGGTTGGCCGTGATGACGTTGGCAGGGTGCACGGCCTCGGCGCCTCCGGCGGGCGAGACGGTGACGAGCGCGCCGGTGGAGACTCAGGCGACGAGCGCGCCGACCTCGTCGGGCGCTCCGTCGGCCGCGCCCATGAGCCTCGCCGGAGCGTGGGTGTCGGACTCGTGTGGTGAGCGCAAATACCCGCGCCACCTGACCTTCCAAGAAGGCGGCACCTTCAGCTCGCGCGACCTGGTCTCACCTTGTCCTCCCGGGGCGGCGTGTGTCTGGTCGGGCATCGTCGACCGCTCCGGCTCCTTCAAGCTCGAGGGGACACGGGTCACGCTCGCGGTCGAAGGTCCCGACCCGGCGCAGGGCGCTCCGCTCGCGACGAGCCTCGAGCTCGGCCCTGACTCGCTCGTCGAGCCCTCGTCAGGTCAGCCCTGCGCCTACCGTCGCAGGTGACATGTCCGGGCCGCCCACGATCAAAGAGCTCCTCGCGCTCGCCGCGCAGCCCCAGCCCTGCCCGCTCTGCAAGCGCACCGGGCAGAAGCCCTCCGATCACCACCTGGTCCCCAAGTCGCGCGGCGGTCGGACGACCGAGACCCTCTGCGTGGACTGTCACCGCGCGATCCACACGGTCCTCGACAACAGGTCCCTCGAGCGAGAGTACTCGACCGTCGAGGCGCTGATGAGCCACGCGGTGCTCGCGAAGATGATCGACTTCATCGCCCAGCAGGACGGCAAGGTGCGCATGCCCCGCCGGAAGAAGCGCGGCCGCTGACGCGCGCGCGCGCCGCTAGTCCTTGATCAAGCGAAAGAACGTGAGGCGGTGCAGTAGGCGAGCAAGCGGGGTTGGGGCCCCGCGCGCAGCGCGCAGCGGAGTTGGGGTGAAAACGCGGAGCGTTTGAGGGGGCTGCTTCAGCCCCCTGGCTCGGGAGGTTCTGCGGGGTGAGGCCCAGCGGAATATGCGGCTCGTTCGGCAGGGCTTCACCCGAAACGGTCTCCGCGTCGCACGCGGCATCGGACTCGGCATTCGGCTTCGGCGGGCAGAATCACGCAACCTCAAGCGCGCTAGCGCTTGATTGAAGGCTAGGGCTCGCGTGTGGTCTTGGCGAGCTCGCGGAAGGAGACCGCGCGCGCCTCGGGACAATGCCGCTCGCCGTGTTCGTCGGGGCAGCCCGCGACGACGTGCTCGACGGTGTCTTCGAGGACGGTGAGGTAGGTCCCCTCGCCCCAGGTGGCGAAGTGGTGGCCGACGTTCCAGGGCCTGTGGCCGTCCCCGTAGGAGGCCTCGATCGCCGCGCGGTAGTCGGCCTTCATGCGCTCCGGCGAGCCCTTCTCGAGCCGGTAGTTGTAGTCCATCGGGACGGCGAGCGCCCCGGGGTGGGGCATGAGCGCGAGCTCGAGGATGGGCCGCTTCATCGAAGGCGTGGCGAGGAAATACGGAGGCTCGGGCGGGCTCGTGGCCTGGCTGGTGTCGTAGACGTATTCGCGCGCGGCGAGCGCCTCGTAGAGGGCGTCGTTGGCGCCGAGGTAGGGCGCACGAAAGCCGACGATCCGATAGGGCCTGAGGCGCTTGCTCTTCGGGTTCGCGTTCCCGCGCGCGTCGAAGAGGAGCTCCCCCTCGTGCACGACGGGGAACGCCGGCGGCGGCAGACACAGGTCCGTGTCCTCGCGGAACATGGGCGCGCCGCACGCGGTCCCCTTCGGGCATCGGCGCTTGAGGTTGCACGGCTCGGTGCAGAGCGAGGACTCCGCCGTGAGCGCGACGCAGCGGCGCGAGTCGCAGTCGTCGTCCGTCTTGCAGGCCGCGCCCGTCCCGCGCGCCGGCGCGTCGGCGAGCGCCTCGAAGCGTGGGAACACGAAGCGTCCGTCGGCGTCGGTCACGGGCTCGAAGAGCGTGAAGTCCATCGTCGTGTGGAAGCGGTCGAGCTCCGCGGCCCAGCCGGCGAGATCGAAGGCGCGACCGTCGAGATGACCCATGCCGTGGTTGCCGATCTCGTGGCCTTCGTTGATCGCCTGCTGCGTGAGCGCGCGGCGGACCAGCACCTCGGCCCGCGTCGTCGCGTGCCCCACGTCGCTCTCGACCTTCTCCGTGGTGTAAAACGCCCCGTTCACGAAGAAGGTGAAATGAGGGCGCTGGCCGTGTCGCGCCTCCATGCGGCGGGCGAAGGCCATCGTCCCGAGCCACAGCGAGAACCGCAGGCTGCCATCGTACGCGGGCGTGAAATAGAAGGGGCCCTTCGCGTAGTCGTGCGGCGCGCGCTGCTTCGCGAGCAGGGTCGGCGGAGGCGAAGGCGGCTCGACCGAGGCTGACGCGGACGGAGACGCGCTCGCGCTGGGCTCGGCAGGGGCGGCGGAGGAAAGGGCGGGCTGCGCGGTTGTGACCGGCGTGACCGGCGTCGTCGCCGGCTCGGGCGCGCCCTGCTGCGGCTCGCGACGGTCACAGCCGAGGAACAGGCCCAGGCAGGCGAGCGAAGCCGCGCGCGCGCCCGCCCCCAGGCTCATCGCGGAGTCTTGCGGCTCGTCGAGGCGCGGCGACCGGCGGCGGGCCTCCGGTCGGGCGAGTCGTCGTGCTCCGCAGCGCCGCGGCCGGCAGCGCCGCGATGGGAGGGGCCACGAGCGGGTGCCCCACGAGCCGGTGCCCCACGAGCCGGTGCCCCGCGCCCCGAGGCCCCGCGCCCCGGTGCCCCGCGTCCTGCTGCGCTGCCCGTGGCCGGAGCCCCACGCTCCCTCGGCGCGGCGCCGTCCGAGGAGCGACCGCGGGGAGGGCGGCGCTTCGGCTTGGACTTCGCCTGGCTTCGCGACGGTTTCGTCATCTTCCGGCCCGGCAGGGCGACCTTCGGGTTCTTCGCGCTCATCCGGAACAGGAGGATCGTTCGGCCCAGGACCTGTACGAGCTCCGCCTGGACCTGGGGCGCGAGGGCCTCCGCGATGTCCGCGACCGGCTCGGGGCACTCGGTCCCGACCTTGAGCTTGATGAGCTCGTGTGTGTCGAGCGCAACATCCGTCGCGGCGGCCACGCCCTCGGTCAGCCCGAGCTTGCCCACCTGCACCACCGGGTCGAGATCGTGCCCGAGCGCGCGCAGGAAGCGGCGTTCCTTGCCCGTGAGCGCGGTGGTCACGAGCGCTCCCGCTTGGGGCCGACCAGGGTCTTGAGCTCGCCGCGCGCGACCTCTTCGCCGGAGGCGTTCCAGATGTGCACGGGGACGATGTACTCGCGGCGCTCGCTCGAGGGGATCTCCGGGCATTCGCTGGTCGCCCGAAGCACCCCGCGCGCCTTCTTGAGGTATTCGATCGACAGACCGGCGACGATGAACCTCGCGTCGTCAGGCAGCGTGTACGCGACGGCGACATTGCCCGTCAGCTCGAGGAGGTTCGTGAGCGCGATGGCGTGGACACAAGAGAGGTGGTTTCGCACCGAGCGTCGGTCTTCCATCGAGACCTCCGCGTACCGCATGCGGAGCTGCTCCACCCGCGCGCCGATCGTGGAGGTGTAGGGCGCCGCGAGCCCGACAGCTTTCGAGAAGAGGATTTTTCCGCCGGGCAGCGGAGAGAGTCGGTCCCAAGCTTGCCGGATCACGTTGTGCGGCGAGCTCGCGATGCTCGCTGGCGAAAACGGCAAGACGGAGGCGAGGTCCATGGGCCCCGCTCTAGCACGGTCGTGCGCCGTCGAGGACCCGGCGAAGGACGGAGGCGCCCGGACGGGCTCCGTGCGAAGATGCCCCCCATGATGTCGCGCGACGAAGCGGAGGTGCTCGCCGCCAACGAGGCGTTCTACGCCATCTTTGCGAGCCGGGACCTGGCCGCGATGGAGCAGCTGTGGGCGCGCAACCTGGGCATCACCTGCATCCACCCAGGGTGGTCGCCGCTCCAATCCAGGGCGAGCGTGATCGGCAGCTTGCGAGGCATCCTCGACAACCCCACGTCTCCCAAGATCCGTTGCATCGAGCCCCGCGTTCACCTCCTCGGAGATACGGCGTACGTGATCTGCTTCGAGGTCTTCAGCGGCAGCCGGCTCGTCGCCACCAACGTCTTTGCAAGAGAGGACGGCGAGTGGAGGATGGTGCACCATCAGGCGGGGCCGGTCGCCACGTCGGACGAGGGCGAAGAAGAAGAGGCCGTGGACCCCGGAGCGCTGAACTAGCGAGCCGTCGTGGGGTGACGAGGTGACGTCCAAGCACAGCATCGTTCGGGCACCGCTCGACGAGGCGCTCGGAGACGAGGTCCACGGCCTCGATCTGCGGATCGCCCAGGCGTTCCAGATCCTCACCGCGGCGGGGATCGTCGGCGGCATCCTCGTCTACTTCCACCTCGGGTTCACGGAGGGGCCGGCCATCGCCATGCTGAGCCTCGTGGGGCTCGTCTGGTACACCGTCCAGGGGCGCTGGCTCAGGCTGCCCTCTCGGGCGATCGCCATCCGCGCCGGCGCGATCATCGAGGCGCTCACGCCGACGATCTTTCTCGTCACCATCGCCCACTACCGGAGCAGCGCCGACGCGCTCGGCTCCTACGTTCCGCCGATGCTGTTCGCCAGCGTCATCGTCGCGTCCATCGTGCGGCTCCGCGCCGTTACCGGGGTGTTCGTCGGCCTGACGACCGCGGCCTGCTTCCTCCTCGTCTATTTCGGCAACCTCCGCGGCACGCTGTCGCCCGAAGAGGCTGCTCGCGCGCTGTTGTCGCCCGGCATGCAGGTCGTCCGGGCGCTCTCGTTTGCCGTCGCCGGTGGCCTGGCGTTCCTCGTCACGCGCGCGCTACGGAGCGCGATCGGGCGCGCCGAGCGCAACGTTCGCTCCCACGATCTGTTCGGGAAGTACCGCCTGGAAGAGAAGATCGGCGCGGGCGGCATGGGCACGGTTCACCGAGCGATCTACTGCCCGGAGGGCGGCTTCGAGCGCGAGGTGGCCGTGAAGCTCCTCCACGGCCACCTCGCCGACAAGCCCGAGTTCATCGAGGCGTTCCGCGCGGAGGCGGAGATCTCGGCGCGGCTCGTTCACCCCAACGTCGTGCAGGTGCTCGATTTCGGTCGGAACGACGGCGCCTACTTCCTGGCCATGGAGTTCGTCGACGGGGTCACGCTGACCGTGCTCGCGAAGCGGCTATCCGGCTCCAAGCGCCCGATCGACGTCGGGGTCGCCGCGTGGATCGCCCAGGAGATCCTCTCGGCCCTCGCGTTCTCGCACGAAGGCGCGCGCGACCGGGAGGGGCGCACGCTCCACGTGGTGCACCGGGATCTCTGCCCCTCGAACGTGCTCGTCTCGTCGAGCGGCGAGGTGAAGATCTCGGACTTCGGGATCGCCAAGGCCCTGTTCGAGGCGACCTTCTCCGAGACGAAGACGGTCGCCGGCCACGCCGGCTACATGGCTCCGGAGCAGGTGCGCGCCGAGCCGATCGACGAGCGCTGCGATCTCTTCGCGGCCGGCGTCGTGCTCTGGGAGCTGCTCGCTGGCGAACCGCTCTTTCGTCGAGGCTCGGACGGGCTGACCGCGATGGCCGTGCTGAGCCACGAGGTGCCGGCCATCACCGCGAAGCGGACGGGGCTCGACGCGGCGTGGGACACCTTCTTCGACCGGGCCCTGGCGGTCTCCACGGCCGCGCGCTTCCAGAGCGCGGGCGAGATGAGCGCGGCCCTCGCCGCGCTCGCGGACACGAGCCGCCCGCGCCACGACGACGTGGCCGCGCTGGTCGCGTGGGCCAGGGCCACGGCCCCCGAGGAGCTGCTGGTGGAGCCCACGGTCCGTCACACGGGGCCGACCGAGATCGTCCGCGGCGAGCCGCGTCAGCCGGGTTGACCACGCCTCACCGGGAGGGTCAGCCGGGCCCGTGTGCCGACGCCGGGGGTGCTCTCGAGCCGGAGCGCGCCGCCGTGTGCGTCCGCGATCCGCTTGGCCAGCGCCAGGCCGAGGCCGAGCCCGCCGGTGGCGCGCGTGCGGCTCTTGTCCGCGCGAAAAAACGGACGGAACACGTTCGGGAGATCCGCCTCCGCGATGCCCATCCCGCGATCGACGACCTCAATGACCAAATCGTCATCGAAGTGGGCCCGGAGCTCGATCGGTGACCCTGGCGCCTCGGTGTATTTGTGGGCGTTCTCGAGGAGGTTGTCGACGACCCGTCGGAGGAGGACGCGGTCGCCCTCGATCGTGGGGAGGCCCTCCTCGGCGTGCACGTCGAGCGGCCGCTTCGGGTGGGCGGCGCGGAACCGACCGGCCGCCTCATCCACGAGCTCACGCGCGTCGAAGCGGGCGATCCGCAGCGGCGGGATCCCGCTCGAGGGCCCGGCCTCCTGCAGATCGAGGCGCGCCGCGGTCAGGACGTCTTCGATGAGCCGCTCGAGCTCGTCGAGATCGGCCGCGATCTCGGCGAGGGACTCACGTGCGGTCTCGGCGTCCCCTTCGGCGGCGATGTCCAGCGCGACCCGGATGCGAGAGAGCGGCGTGCGCAGCTCGTGGGAGACGTTGGCGATGAGCTCCTTCTCCGCGCGGAGGAGCTGGTTCACCCGCTCGGCCATGTCGTCGAACGCACGCGCGACGTCGCCCAGCTCGTCGCGGCGGGCGAGGCCCGTGCGCGCGCCGAGGTCGCCCGCCCCGAGCGCGCGCGCCGTCTTGGAGAGCTTCTCCAAGGGGCGCAGGAGCCAGCGAGCCAGGAGGAAAGACGAGACGCCGACGACCAAGAGCACCAGCGGGATCACGCGCAGGCCGAGCGACGGTGGCTCCGGCGGCGGCTCGCCGAAGTAATGCAGCTGGCCGTCCCCGGTCGAAAAGGAAAGCGGCACGATCGCACACGGGCCGGGGCCGGGTGGCTCACCATGGGGGCCGCGGTCGCCCGGTCCGCCGGGCCCGCCCGGCCCGCCCCATCCGTGGGGGCCGTCGAACGGGGCCGGCCAAGGGCCGTCCTCGAGCGGCGGCGGCGGCCCGCCCCCGAGCGGCGGCGGGCGATCCCGCAGCCGCCTGGTGCAACGCGGCGCCTCGGGGGAGGTCGAAGCAATGACAGATCCGTCAGGACTGATGACTGTCACCACGGACACGTCCGTGTGGGCTCGCAGTCGCTGGGCCAAGCTCGCGGGGTCGTCGAGGGTCGGCGCGATCTCGTCGGCGACGCCTCGCGCCTGCACCTCGAGCGGACCACGAAGCTCGGGTCGGCTCGCGTAGAGGATGGCGACGAACCCTGCCGCGACGACGACCATCTGCGCCAGCCCGACGAGGTAGATGTGCAGCGCGAGGCGGGGCCTCAGCAGATCCCCGAGCCGCACGTCAGATCCCGTCGGTCGCGAGGAGGTAGCCGATGCCGCGCACGGTCTTGAGGATGCGCGGGCTCCTCGGGTCATCACCCAGCTTCTTGCGGAGATGGGAGACGTGGACGTCGATGGAGCGATCGAACGCCTCGTCCGCGCTCCCGCGGACGAGGTCCACCAGCTGCTCTCGGGTCAAGACGCGGCCGGCTCGTTCGGCGAGCACCCGGAGGAGGTCGAACTCGTAGGTCGTCAGGCCCAGGTCGGCGCCGCGGAGCGAGGCTCGCCTGCTCGCGGGATCGATCTCGAGCGCGCCGGCGCGGACGAGGCCGTGCGGAGGCCCCGCGTTCCCTCGTGCGCGCCGCGCGTGGGCGCGGATCCGCGCGAGGAGCTCACGCGAGGAGAAGGGCTTGGCGATGTAGTCGTCGGCCCCACCCTCGAGGCCCATGACCCGGTCGGCCTCTTCGCCGCGCGCCGTCACCATCAGGATGGGCGTGTCGACGCGCGCGCGCAGCTGCCGGCAGACCTCGAGCCCGTCCATCTGCGGGAGCATGAGATCGAGCAAGACGACGTCGGGCTTCTGTCGAAGGACGCTGGCGATACCTTCGCGCGGCTCGGCCGCGAGGGTGACCCGCACCCCGTGGGACTCGAGGTACTTCGCCGTCAGCCGCGCGAGCTTGTCGTCGTCCTCGATGTAGACGACCGACATGGGTTGTTCGTCCGCCGCGCTCATCCGACCGAGGTTACAGGATGACTCGGGCGCCTCGAGCCGGTGTGAAGCGTGTGTTAGCGATTGTTAACGGCCCGCGGCCCGTCGATTCGACGTCAGAACTCCATCTGGAACGTGGCGCCGGTGGGCTGGATCGAGAGGCCGATCCGCGGCGCGGGCGGGTCGTCCTCGGGGGTGGCGCCCACGGCGATCATCGGCACGCCCGCGATCACGAAGATGCCCCCGCCCACCATCCCGAGCACGCCTCCGACTTGCTGGATGACGCCCGCGCGACACGTCTCCACCGCGCTCGCGGTCGGCAGCGAGCTCGTGGAGAGGCCGTCACACGCGCCGGAGCCTTGACCGAAGAAGTAGCCGCCGACACCGAGGCCGGCGACGCCGATCCCGCTGAAGAGGAGGCCGACGCCGAAGAGGCCGGGGCTCTGCATTCCGCCGCCTTCCTCCTCCGCGTGCGCCTCGGGCAGGCTCGTGACCTGGACGACCGTGGCGACGAGACACGCGAGCGCGACTTTCGAGAACAGGCAACGTGGTGATGGCGACATGGCAGTTCTGTTGCGGCCGCAGATTTCTCGTTCACGCGAGCGCACGCGGCGCCTGCGGGAAAACAAACCCAAACGATTCGTTCAACCGTCCGTCACGGGGACCCGCCATTTTCATTGCATGAAGACACTGCGTTTTCCCTCTCTCGTCCTCACGATTCCCTTGGTCCTCTTCGCCGCCGCGGGCTGCGCGGCCGATAGCCGCGGCGTCGAGGACGACGTCGACTCGGAGTCGGCGGCCGTCGAAGCGGGCGAAGCCGAGCCGCGCGGCGGACCGCCGATGGGACCCCACGCGTTGTTCCTGGCTGCGCTGCAAGAGCCGCGGCTCACCACGGCCGAGCGCGCCGCGATCGAGAGCGCGCTCGACTCCTTGCGGCCTCCGAAGGGTGAAGCGCCCGAGCATCGAGAGCGTGCCTCGGCGCTCGCCGCCGCGGTTCGTTCCGGCTCCATCGATATCGCCGCGCTCCGCCCGTCCGATCGAGAAATCGACGCCCACCACGCGGCGCTGCGCGCGCGCCTCAAGAGCGCGCTCGTCACGCTCCACGACGCGCTCGACGAGACGCAGCGCGCTGCCGTCGTCGCGCGAGTCCGGGAGCAGAAGCCGGAGGGCGCGCTCGGCGATCACCAGCCGCCCGGACCGCCGCCCGGCGGACACCTCGGGATGATGCTCGACGGCTTGGACGTCGACGACGCACAGCGCGAGAGGATCGAGGCCGCGCTCGCACGAGCGGGGCTGGGTGAGCCGATCGCGCCGCCCGAGCCGCCCGATCCGGCCGCGTTCGAGAGCTTCCTCGACTCCTTCGCGTCGAGCTCCTTCGACTCGAGCGCGCTGCCTCCACCTCCGGCTCGCCCCGAGCCGCGTTTGCTCGAGGTGCTCGCGGTCGTCGTCCCGCTCCTCGACTCCGAGCAGCGAGGCACGCTGGCGGACAGGATCCTCGCGGGCCCGCCGCGTCCGCCCGCGCGACGCTGATTTGCCGTACGATGCCGACATGACCCATGCCCGGCTCTTCTCTGGTCCCGTGGCCGCGCTCCTCTTCCTCTTCGGGTGCGGAGACTCCTCGGAAGGAACGGGCTCAGGGGGCGGCACGACGGTGAGCGCCGGGCAGACGACGGCGACGTCGACGACGAGCGGATCGAGCACCGGATCGTCGCCGACGTCATCGGCGACGACCGGGAGCGGCGGCGCGCCGCCGAGCTGCGACTTCACCGAGACGCCGGGGACGACGACCGAGACGCTCGACGTCGACGGGACGATGCGAACCTACGTGCTCGTGGTGCCGGACGACGTCGACGGAAAGTCGGCCGTCCCGCTCGTCTTCGGCTTCCACGGCTTCAATGGGACGGCGGACGCCGCGAGCCAATATTTCGGGCTCAGCGGGCAAGGCGCCTATTACGTGTACCCCCAGGCGCTCCCCTTGCCGGGACAGAACGGCGGCGTCGGTTGGGACATGGAGCCGGACGGGGTCGACGTCGCCTTCATCGATTCTCTGATCACGAGCCTCGCCTCGAGCCATTGCATCGACGAGGCCCGCGTCTTCGCCGCTGGTCACAGCCACGGCGCGTCGTTCTCCAATCACCTCGGCTGCTACAGGCCCGAGGTGTTCCGCGCCGTCGCGCCGGTCGCGGGCGGCGGACCGTGGGCCGGTCCCTGCACCGGAAGTGTCTCCGCGATGCTCGTTCACGGCTCGGCGGACGACCAGGTCCCGGTCAGCGCAGGCCAAGACAGCCGCGACCATTGGCTCATGGCGAACGGCTGCCTGGGCTCGGCCTCGGCGCCGATCGATCCCGCGCCCTGCGCCGTCTACGACGGCTGCGCCGAGCCGGTCTTGTGGTGTGAGCACGGCGGCGGCCACGAGTGGCCCGGCTTCGCAGGCGCGGGGATCCGCGGCTTCTTCCTGGGCCTCTGAAGAGCCGACCGGCTACTTCGGAGCCGCGGAGGCGGAGCCCGACGGCGCTTCGAGCTCGACGAAGCCGGCCGGCCAGTCGGGCTGAGCCGCCGCCTTGGCAGGCTCCGTCTTGTCCTTCGTGCAGCCGTCGACGGCGGAGGTGAAGCAGAGGACGCCGACGAACGCCGCCGCCCCGGCGAGCAGCAGCGAGCGGAGGCGAAAGCGCGGCGTCGTCAGCGGGAGGTCTTGCATGGTGTGACCCGAGCTCCCTTCAGTGTCATCCGTGCCGGGCGCGCGGCAAGGTGATTCTCGGAGGTAAGATGGAAAGCACGTGCCGTCTCCGTCCAGAACCGTCTCCCGCACGCGCAGCGCCCTCAGCCGAACGCTCGGATGGGCCGCGGGGCTCGCGCTCGTGCTGCCCTGGGTGCCGGTCGCCGTCGGGACCGCGCTCGGCCTCGAGGGGCTCACCAAGCTCGGGACCGCGATGGCCGGCATGGGCATGTTGCTGGCCCCATTCCTCCTCCTGATCGCGCCGTTTTTCGCGTGGGTGCAGGCGCGATCGTCGGCGCGGTTGCGCGTGGAGAGAGACGCGCTCCTGATCGAGCGGGCCGGGCGGGTCGAGCGAATCGGCCGCGCGACGATCCAGGGTGGTGTCCTCGTTCCCTCCGCCAAAGGACTGGAGGTGCAGCTCTTCCTCTCGGGAGGTGACACGGTTCACGTCGCCGTCGAGGACGAACCGGCGGGGCACGCGTTGCTCGACGATCTCGATCTCGGCGCGGACGAGCGACGTGTCCGCGTCGAGCTCGCCGATCCACGTCGCCGGCTGCTCCTCGCGACCTGGCGTCTCACCGCCACGTTTGTGCTCTGGTTCTTCTTGCTCGGCATGGTGGTGAGCTGGTTCGAGAAGACCCATGGCTATTCGCTCCCGCTCGTCGCGTTCGGGGGCTGGCTGGTCGGCATCCTGGGCACGTTCGCCGGATGGCAGCGGCTCCGGCGTCCGCCGGCGGTCGTCGTGGGGAGCGACGGCGTGCGCATCGAACGGCCTTTCGGGGACGTGACCATCCCCTATCCGGAGATCGCCAAGGTCTGGGCGCAGGGCGCGGAGCTCTTCATTCGCAAGACGAGCGGCGAGCTCGTCACCGTGTCGGGGGGGCTCGCCGCGCCAGGCCGAGAGCCCGAAGCCGCCGCCTCGAGCCTGACCCTCGGGATCGTCCGCCGAATCGAGGAGGCCCGGCGTGTGCACGGAGAAGGCACACGCGCGGTCGCGTCGGTGCTCGATCGACGCGGGCGCTCCTTCGAAGCCTGGCGCGCGGCGCTGAAGGCGGCCGTGTCGAGCGACGCCGGCTACCGCAGCGCGGGCCTCACGCTCGACGACATCGCCGCCGCGCTCACCGACGCGACGCTCTCGCCCGATCAGCGGCTCGGCGCGGCGATAGCCCTGCGTGAGGCCGCCGCCCCCGACGCGCGCCAGCGGATTCGAGTCGCGGCCGGCCTCACGTCCGGCGACGAGCTGCGCGTCGCGCTCGAGCGAGCGGCCGAAGAAGAGGTGGACGCCGAGTCGCTCGCCGAGGCAGCGGAAGCGATCTCGCGGCAGCGCTGAAGCGGGCTCAGTTGCAGGCGCAGCTCGAGCAGTCGAGGAAATCCCACGCGATGCCGCCGCAGTCGCAGAAGCCGTCGCCGGCCCACCCGCAGGTGTCGTTCGCGGGGTCGGCGCAGCAAGCGTTGCCGGCGTTGCTCGGGCAGCCCGACGGGCACGAGTCGATCGGCGCGCATTCCGGGTCGGAGGAGATACACGCCGCGCAGTCTTCTGCGTCCCACGCCTGCGCGCCGGCGCACTGGCAGATCCCGTCCGGGCCGAGCCCACACGGGTTGGCCGGGTCGCAGCAGACGTCGTCGGAGGGCGTGCAGCCGCCCGGGCAGGTGGTCGCCTCCGTGCACCCGGAGCAGGTCTGGCAATCCGCGTAGTCCCAGGGCTGGTACCCGCCGCAGTCGCAGAGACCGTTGCCCGCGAAGAGGCAGGTGTCCATGTCGCCGCAGCACGCCGGATCGGAGGGCCCGCAGCCGTCCGTACACGTCTCCTGTTCGATGACGAACGGGATCATGACGGTATTGTTGGTGTAATCGCTCTCTGCCAGGAGCTTGTCGAAGTTCACCTGGGCGACGAGCGTGTAGGAGCCCGGCGGGACGTCCGTCACGTCGATCCACTGGCAAGGCAGGTTGCTCTCGTAGATGTCGGACCAGCCCTTGGAGATTCCCTGGAAGCCGCAGTGGTATTGCTCCGGCCCCGCGGCCGGGTCCCACTTCTCGAAATCGAGCAGGCAAAACGCCTGCTTCTCACCCACCCCGACCGGCTGGTCGTCTTCGTCGAGGAGGGTGTATTGGGCGTAGCCCTTGAAATGGAAATGGTCGTGGCAGGGCGAGTACTCGAACAGGTCGCTCTCCGCCGGCGAGCCGAGGAAGAGGTCGCCGTCGCCTTTGTTCGGCGTCCCGAGGTCGAACTTGAGGAGCTTCCGCTCGCCGGCCGCGCCCAGGCAGCCCTCCTGAAGGGAGCAGGAGCTCTCCGAGAAGGTCTGCCTCACGACCTCCGCGGTCGCCGTCAGGCGCGCCTCGTCGATCGAGAGGTCGGGGAGCGGGCAGGAGCCGGCCTCGCACCGCGAGCCGAACGGGCAGCAGACGGTGCCACACTCCGCCGGCCCGGCGCACGTGTCGGTGCAGCCGAACGTCCCGGTCACGACGTCGAGCTGACAGAGCTGTCCGTCTGGGCAGAGGCTTCCGTCCGCGCAGACGACCGGGCAGGGCTCGCCCGCGGGCGCGCAGAGCTGCGCCTCGCCGAGGCCGGGGCAACACTGCTCGCCCGCCTCGCAGCACGAGAGGGCGCCACCTGGGCTCGTGTCGCAGACCGACAGACCGGCGGGGCACATGTTCGCGCAGGTGTCGTTCACGCAGACGGGCGCCTGCGGGGGGCAGGCGTCGCAGGTCCACGGGCCGCCGGTCGTGACGACGGACGTCGCTCCGGTCCCCCCGCCGGAGCCGCCGGGGCCGCCGGTGGCGCCGGATCCGTCGTCTCCGCAGGCCGCGAGCGCCAGGCAGGGCAAGAAGGTCAGAAAGGCGGCGCGGCGCGACGGACGGGGCGGCGAAGCGCGCATCGAATCAAAGGTAACACGGCCACCTCGGGGCGTCCCCGGTCGCCGGGGTCTTGAGAAACGCCGGGCCGCCTGAAAGAGTACGTGTCGTGCCCGAGGCTCCCGAGCTCGTCTCCGAACTCAAGCGTGTTCTGTCTCAGGTGATTCGCGGAAAGCCGGAGGCGATCGATCTGCTCCTGGTCGGCGTGTTCTCGGGCGGCCACGTGCTGGTGGAGGACGTGCCCGGGGTCGGCAAGACCACGCTCGCCAAGGCGTTTGCCCGCGCCCTCGAGCTCGAGTTCGCGCGCGTGCAGTTCACGCCCGACCTCCTGCCGTCCGACATCCTCGGCACACACACGCTGAACCCGCGCGAAGGAACGCTCGCCTTCCAGCGGGGGCCCGTCTTCACGAACGTCCTCCTGGCGGACGAGATCAACCGCGCATCGCCGCGCACGCAGTCGGCCCTCCTCGAGGCGATGAGCGAGGTGCAGGTCACGGTCGACGGCGCGACGATGAGCCTGCCGGACCCGTTCATCGTCCTGGCCACGCAGAATCCGGTGGACTTCCAGGGCACTTACCCGCTCCCGGAGGCGCAGCTCGACCGGTTCGTCTTGCGATTGGCCGTGGGCTACCCTTCGGAAGAGGACGAGCTCGGCATGTTGTTCGACCGCCAGGAGCGCGACCCCCTCGCGGCGGTGAAGCCGGTCGCCGGGCGAGAGGCCTTCCTCGCCATGATCGCGAAGGCCCGGCAGGTCCACGTCGAGCCGCGCGTCGCGCGCTACATCCGCGCGCTCGTCCAGCGGACACGTGACCACGACGACATCGCCCTCGGGGTGAGCCCGCGCGGCACCTTGGTGCTGTTCCGGGCGTGCCAGGCGCGCGCGATGATCCAGGGCCGCTCGTTCGTCACCCCGGACGACGCGCAGGCGCTCGCGTCGCCCGTGTTGGGCCATCGGATCTTGCCGACCGAGCGCGCCAAGTACGGCGGTCGTTCGGCGGCCTCCATCCTGAACGAGATCGTCTCCGCCGTGCCCGTTCCATCATGACCGGGCGGGGAGGCGCGTCCGACACCGAGCGGAGGGACGCCCGAGCCCCGGAGGGAGCGTCGCGCTGGGTGCGTCGGATCCAGAACGTCCTTCGGTCTCGGCGCCGCCTCGCTCGGCTGAACCACGTCCTCATCCCCGAGAAGAAGCCGGACAGGGATCGCCTGCGACGCCGCCTGCGCTGGCGCTTCTTCTTGCCCTTCTTTTTCCTGTACGGCTCGCTCAGCCAAGAGGGCCGCGGCGTCCTTCTCCTGACGTTGCTCGTCGGGCTCGCCGGCGTCGACGTGACCCAGACGCAGGTCCACCTGCTCTTCGGGGCGCTGGCCGGGCTCATGCTCGGCTCGCTCGCGCTCAGGCCGCTCTTCCGGACGAAGGGCGTGAAGGTGGAGATCGAAAACGCGCCTCGCGTCTCGGTCGGTGCGACGCAACGTTTCCTGGTGCACCTCGATCACGCGGGGGACCGGCCCGTCCTGTCGGTGCGCGTGTCGGGGCCGTTCCTGCCGTGGGACGGTCAGTGGGCGCGACACCCGAGCGGGGTCGCCGCTCTCCGGCCGCGCGAGCGGGCGACGGTGGTGGCCGAGGCGCGGTTCTCTGCCCGAGGTGAGCACCACCTCGACGCCTTCGAGATCGCCGCGCTCGTCCCGCTCGGCTTGGCCGTGGGACCGCGGCGCCAGAGCGACGGCCCGCGTTTCCTGGTCGTCCCGAAGATCGCCAACGTCGGGGATCTCGATCTCGCCCACCGCATCCCCGAGCGCCAGGGCGGGCATTTGAGCTCGCGAGCGCCGGGAGAGAGCGACATCGTCGGGGTCCGGCCTTATCGGCCCGGCGACGCCCTCCGCCACCTCCACGCGAGGACCTGGGCGCGGACGGGGGTGCCCCACGTTCGCACCTACGTCGCCGAGCAGACGGAGCGCGTCGCCATCGCCCTCGTCGTCGACGGAGAAGAGGCGGCGGACGAGCTCAAGGAGGCGGCAATCTCGCTCGCCGCTGGGGTGGCGGCCGCGCTCATCCGGAGAGGGACGGGGATCGACGCGCTCCTCATCAATGACAGTGTCGTTCGGTTCGAATCGCGCGCCGGGCAACCCGCCCTGGACGCGGTCCTCGATCGCCTCGGCACACATGTGCTCGTGGACGACGACCGCGACGCTCGAACCGCCATCGAGACACTCGGCCCCGAGCTGTCTTCCTTGGTGGTGATCTCCGCCCACGACGGGCCGGCCAAGGCCGTGCGCGACCTGCGCTCGCGCGGCCTGCCGGTTCGCTGGCTGCGAGTCGTCGAGAGCCTCGACGAGCCGACGACACGCGACGGCCTCGACGTGACGATCCTGGCGAGAACGATCGACGCGGGGGAGCTCCTGGCTCCATGATCTCAGCGTTCGTCCGCTCCCGCGCCGTCTCCCTCGCGGTGGCCTGCGCCGCAGCCGCGGTCGCCGTGGGCTCGCCGCCGAGCATGGCGTGGTTCCCGGTCCTTTGCGCGATCCTCCCGTTGCTCCTCGGCCCGCGCCTCGAGCTCGACAGGTTGGCCCAGGCAGGCCTCGCCATCGGCGCCATGGTCCTCGGTGTCCTCGTGCCGCGTCTGGCGGGCGGGCCACCAGCGAGCGCGCGCGCGGATCTGCTGTCCGATCGCACGCTCCTTCTCGTGATGCCCATGGTCGCCGTCGCGGCCGCGCGCGCGATGGTGAGCCGCCCCGTCTACGGCGCGCGCGTGACCGTCGCGGCCGCGATCGTCGCGCTGACGGGGGCCGGGCGCGCGCTGATCGGGTGGCCCTACGTCGTCCTCTTCTCGCTGTCGCTCGGGTTCTCCCTCTTCGCTTTGCGCGTCGAGGACCACGCGCGGCCGGCGGCGCGTGAGCTCTCGCCCAAACACTTGATCGCGATCGGCTTCGTCTCGCTCGTCTCGCTCTCCAGCATGTTCGGCCTGTCGCGCGCCCTGCCGCCTCTGCACGACGCCCTGATCGCGAGGCTCGCGGCGCGCTGGGAGCAGATGAACCGGACCGGTCTCTCGGAGAACATGCAGCTCGGCGCTCTGGAGGGCATGCTCCAGAGCGACGAGGTCGTCCTCCGCGTTCGGGGCGAGGCGCCGCCGCTCCTGCGGAGCGTCGTGCTCGTCCGGTACATCGCGCGGCAGTGGAACGCGATGAGCGAGATCCCGCCGCGCGAGGTCGTCGAGACCAAGACTCGGCCCGACGATCCGGCGGCGTTCGTCGAGATCGAGCACGCCTCGGAGCCGCGCCGGTACTCCCTGCCCCTCGGGGCGAGCGACGTGGTCGTCTCGACGGGCATTCTGCAGCGCGACGTGCTCGGCGTTCACCACCCGCCCGCCGGCTTTGGAGCGAAGCGTGTCTGGTTCAAGCCCGGCGAGCCGGACGCGTCTGTTCCGCTCGGACCCGGGCCGCAAGACCTCCGGTTTCCCGAGTCCGTCGCTCCCACGTTGCACGCCACACTCGCCTCGTGGGGCGTCGCCGATCAGCCGGCCCGGGAGCGCGTCGCCATCATCGAGGAGCGGCTGCGGAGCGACTTCACCTACTCGCTCGACTTCGACGCCGACCCCCGGATGGAGCCGATCGTCGAGTTTCTCACCGTCCGGCGCTCGGGCCATTGCGAATATTTCGCCTCCGCCATGGCGCTCCTCGCGCGTGCCGCGCGCGTCCCGTCGCGCGTCGTGGCGGGCTACCGCGTCAGCGAGGTCTCGCCGTTCGGCTATACGATCGTGCGCGAACGGGACGCCCACAGCTGGGTCGAGGTCTGGGTGGACGGGCGCTGGCGGACGGTGGACGCGACGCCTGCCGCGCCCGAGGCCGACCCGTCGCGACTGAAGACCCCGACAACCTCCGCGCTCGTCGACGCGCTCCGGACCGCATGGGAGGCCGTCGACGACTGGCTCGGCGAGCGGACTCCGTTCGAGCTCGCGCTCATGTTGGTCGGGCTCTTCGCCGTCCTTATCCTGTACCGCACGTTGCGCGGGCGGCGCGCGCTGGCCAAGCCCCGCGGCGGCCCGGTCGATCCCCCGCTCCCCGCGTTCGCGGAGCTCATGCGCGCGCTCGAGGCGAAGGGCATCGCCCGGGAGCCGTCCCTCACGATCGGAGGCTTCGCCGACCGGCTGCGACAAACGGAACGGATCGACCCGGCCGCGCGCGACCAGGCCATCCTGGCGATGCAGGAGTACGAGACGCTCCGCTACGGCGCGAAGGGGGACGAGGGCGCGGTCGCCGGGCTCCTCGAGCGGGCGGCCCGCGCGGTGGGCGGCGCCCCTCGCTCGACCTGAGCGGGCTACTTCTTTTCGGCCGGCTTCTTCTCGGCCGGCTTCTTCTCGGCCGGCTTCTTCTCGGCCGGCTTCTTTTCGGGGGCGGCCGCCGCGGCGGGCGGGGCGGACGCGCTCGCGGTCGGCTGCGGCTCCGCCGTGGGCGGCGGGGTCGCGCTGGCCGGCTCCGCGGGCGTGGCCTCCATCATCTTCGCGAGATCCTCGTTTTGCTTGGGGGGATCGATCGGCACCCCCGGAGCGGCGGGAGGGGGACCGGCGTCGCCGCAGGCGAGAGCGGAGAGGGTGAGGACCGCGCCGGCCACGGCAAGACGGAGGCTTCGCATGGGTCGGAACGCTACAACCATTCGGCGGTTCTTTGTATGCCTTCGCGGGCGCGTGCTGTAATCGCTAGCGTGCGTGTCCACGGGCTTTGCCGGCTGAGCTTGCTTCCGTTGCTGCTTGGGGTCTCGGGCCTCCTGGGCTGTCAGGGCTCAGCAAAAGTGGAGGCGAAGACCGGAGACGACGTCGAGGCGGAGGCGAACGCCAAGTGGGAGGGCGCATCCGACGGCGACGACGCGAAGGCCCGCGGCCCCGGCGTCGACGCCGGCACGGCATCCGGCCCGCCCCTCGTGACCTACCCGGGCTTCGAGGTCATGTCGGAGGGCAAGTCGGTCGTCACGGTGACCGTGCGAGGTCCGGTCACCGTGACCGAGCAGAAGGCTGAAGGCCGGCTCGTCTACATCCTCAGCGGCGTGGCGGTCCCCGAGAAGGTCAATCGCCTCCCTCTCCTGACGCAGCATTTCCCGACCCAGGTGACGTCGGTGACGGTCGAGCAGATCGCGGGCGGCGCCCAGCTCGTCATCGACCTCCGCGAGCCGTCCAAGGCGACCCACCGGGTCACGAAGACCGAGGGGGGCGGCTCGCTCGTCACGATCGCGCTGCCTCGCTCCGAGAAATACGGGAAGACGGCGCTCGGAACGGACGACCCCAACAGCTTCGAGCGACCGGGTGAGGCGCCCGAGCAAGACGCCGTCGCCGCGATCGACGAGACCGGAACGGAGATCCCGGAGAACGCGGACGCCGAGACGGAGCGCCGTCGGAAGAAGTCGAAGCGCCAGCCGAAGACCTATTCGATGCGTTCGCTCACGGTCCCGCGCGGGACGCTCGCGCCTGACTTCGGGCTCTCCATCTCGGGGATCGGCCAGGGTACGCCGACGACGTTCCTCACCTCCGGCATCCACGTCGGGATCGTCGACCAGTTCGAGATGGAAGCGACGCTCCACTCCCATCGGCTCTCGAACAACCCCTCCGACGTCATCGGCGGCGGCTGGTCGGTGCTGCCGAGCATCGGCATGACCGGCGGCTACACCGGCCACGTGTTCGAGATCGGCGGCCGGCTGCGTTACTTCACGGGCATCGACACCGGCTTGAACCGAGCGGGGCCGGGCGGGCTGTTGCTCGGCGTCCCGACCGCCATCCACCTCGGCACCTGGGGTCGTATCGACACGGGCGCGTTCGTGACGTTCGACTTCGACGGCGATCTCCAGAACGCCCGCAACCTAGGCGGCGGCTTCGCCTCGGGTATGGCGGTCGGTCTCTACGACCAGCAGGCGAGCCCGTTCTACCTGGACAGCGGCATCCCGCTGAAGCTCATCTTCAACCCGAGCGAAGACGTCTGGCTCGGCGTCCATCACGGCTTCGCCATCTACGATTTCGACTTCGCGAGCGAGACCCTCGCGCTCCCGCTCGGTGGCGAGATCGGGATCACGGCGAGCGACGACTACAACCCGATCGCCGATCTCTTGTTCCGCGTCGACTTCCCGCAGTTCTTCGCTCCCGGCAACGACAACGATCAGGTGAACGAGGATTGGTACCAGGTCGGGATCTTCTTCCGCTGGTTCCACCACCTCTGATCCGGCCCTTCGGGCTCGGTGCGCTCGGCCCGTCGCGGCGCCGCGCGGCGCCGCGCCCCGACTACTTCTTCGGGTCGCCGGGGTTCTTGTAGACCGGAATGAACTCGGTCGACGTCGGCGCGGCGGTCGGCACGCCGGCGGACGAGCTCGGGGGGCGCGGCTTGGGCTTCCCGGCGGTGACGGGCGGGGCGCTCTCGACCGAGGCCGAAGGGGCGGGGCTCGACGCGGACGGCGGCGCCGGCGGCGCCTCGACGGACGGCTCGATCCGCGGCGCGATCGCCGAGGCCGTGTCGGCGGCCTCCGCCGTCGGGACGGGCGACGCCTCGGGAGCGGCCCCGGCCGGAGCCCCCGGCTTCGGGCCTGATGACGGTGCTGTCATGAGCCCGTAGCCCAGGACGGCGCCACCGACACCCAGGAGCGCCGCCGCGCCGACCGCGACGACGCCGAAACGCCGGCTCCGCTTCGCCTCGAGGCGGCGCATCGTGCTGAGCCCCGAGACGGTCTCGGTTCCGGTGATGGCCGACGCGGGCATCGCCACCTCGGGTACGACGGCCGGGCGGTTCAAGGCGGCGGCGGCCTTCCTGGCCGCCGATTGCGCCCGCTCGGTCCCGAACGGCGCGATCGCGAGCGCAAAACACGCGATGTCCTCGAAGCGCTGCTCGGGCGCCTTGGCCAGGGCCTTGAGCAGGATCGCGTCGAGCTGGGCCGGCGCGTCGGGGCGCAGCGCCCGCAGGCTGGGAGGCGCGAGCGTGGCGATCTTCACCGTCACCGCGGTCGGCGACTCGTCGTAATACGGCGGCTGCTTGGTCAAGAGCTCGAACAGCACCATGGCCATGGCGTGTTGGTCGGTCCTCGCGTCGACCTTCGTCGAGCTCATGATCTGCTCGGGCGACATGTAGAGCGGCGTGCCGAAGACCGTCGCGGAGGAGGTGAGCCGGAGCTGGTCGCTCTTTGTGATCTTGATCAGCCCGAAGTCGAGCACCTTCACGATCTCGGAGCCGTCGGCGCGCCGGGTGACGAACAGGTTGCCCGGCTTGATGTCGCGGTGGACCATGCCCGCCGCGTGTGCGACGGCGAGGCCCACGCAGGCCTCGGCGGCCAGGTCGATGGCGAGGGAGATGGGGGTCTGCTCGGGCGAGTCGATCGGCGTGTCGAGCGTGTAGCCGTCGAGCAGCTCCATCACGATGAACGGCTCGTTCTCCTCGGTCTTGCCGAGGTCGTGGACGCGAGCGACGTGATCGGTGTGCAGCTGCGAGACGGCGCGCGCCTCTTGATCGAACCGAACCTGCGCTTCCCGGCTCCCGACCAGCTCCCGCCGCAGCACCTTCAGCGCGATGCGCTGCCCCAGCGAGGTGTTCTCGGCCTCGAGGACCGCGCCCATGCCGCCGATCCCGAGGACACGCAGCACGCGGAACCTCCCCGCGATGACGGAGCCTGGCCGCCAGTTGATGGGAAGCTCTGTCGATGTCTCGTCCACGCCGGCCCGGCGAGGAGGATAGCTCAGACGACCGTCCGAGACCTCAGAACGTGGCGCGAATTCCGAGGCCGATCGGAGCCGGGCCCGACGTCACCCGGACGCCGGTGCTCGTGCCCTCCGGCTCTGCCTCGCCACCCTGAACGGCTGCGACGATGAAGAGGATTGCGCCGGTCGCGACACCTGCGCCGCCGACGCCCCAGCCGACGTAGTTGGAGATGACCAGGCCGCTGGTCTCGAGGCCTTCTTCCCGCTTGGGGCAAGACAGATCGCCGTCGCACTCGCCGCCGAGGATGACCCCTCCGGTGATGCCGGCGACGATGAAGCCGACCACGCCGATGCCGGCGGCGACCCCTCCGCCGATCCAGAGCGGGGTGGTGTCGGGTCCCTCGGCTTTCGGAGCCACGGGGGGCGGCGGAGGCTTGGGGAGCTCCTTGCCGACTTCGATGGCGAGCGTGCGCTCTTCGCCCTCCTTCACCGTGAACGTGATCGTCTTCGGCTCGTGCGCGGGGGAGGTGACGACGAGCTCGTGCTCGCCCGGATCGATCGGCTCGGGCCGGCCGTCGATCGTGTAGACGACGCCGTCGAGCTTGGCGACCGCCGCGGCCGGCGCCGACCCTCGCTTCAAGCTCAGCTTGGGCGCGCGTGGGGCCAGGTCGTTGAGCGAACGCGCCGCCTGGTCCCGGAGCTCGGGCTCGAGCCCGCCGAGGCGCATCACCTCTTCGTAGTGGGTGAGCGCGCTGCCGATCTTGCCGCTCTTCTCCTCGCACTTCGCGAGCATGAAGAGCGGGGCGGCGACGCGATCCGCCTCGAAGCTCGCCTTGAACTTCGGGCAAGCGGTGGCGAGATCGCCCGCGGAGTAGGCCTTCACGCCCTCGTCGTAGAGGGCCTGCCCCGGCGTTTGGGCCAGCGCCGTCGTGGAGATCGCGACGACCGAAGAAGCCAAGAGCAAAGCCCCAAGACGCATCCGCCCCATCATACTCACTCCAGCTCGTCGGCGACGAAGAGCTCCTTCGAGAGCTGGATGGTCCCGCCCGGCCCGGGCTTGCCGACGAGGGTGAACAGGCTCGTCTTGCCGTCGCCGTCGAGATCGCCCTCCGCGGAGACCTCGAACCCGTTTGGCCCGGGGTTCGGACCGCCGCGTGCCGGGCCTTTGTATCCGCTGCCCGCGCGATACTCGTAGCGGAAGCGCAAGGGCTCGGTCATGTCGAACCGCAAGCACCGCCACCCCTCCGAGTCGCTCCCGGTCTGGAAGTCTCGGTTGGGCTCCGCGACGGGACGGTACGTCGTGCCTCGAGGGACCTGCTCCGGAACGGCGGGCGCGCTCCGGCAGAGCTTGTGGGTCGGCCCCGAGACGGACTCTCGCTCGAACGCCATCACCGCGGAGCGGGCGATGGCGGAGACGCTCACCTTCGCCTCGGCGGTCTTCGCCGACTGGAGGTAGCGCTGCACGCTCGCCACGGCGAGCGCCGCTGTCGTCCCGAGGATGGCCGCGAAGCCCTGGGCCTCGAGCGTCACCGAGAGCCCCTTCGGATCGGGCGCGAGCCCGAGGTCGACCCAGGTCGCGAGAGCCTGGAGCTTGGTGGCCTCCGCGAAGGTCGGGTCGAGCGTCTTCATCGCGCCGTAGTCGACGAACGCGAAGCCGTGCGACGTCGCGTGGCCGCCTTTTCGCTGCCCGGCGAAGGCCGGGTCGGAGGCCAGCACCTGATCCTTCCCGAAGGCGGCGAGCTTCTTGTCGAGATCTGCGGAGCGCCCGACCCCGAAAAGAACGACGTCTTTGCGGACCTCCACCTTGAGCACGGCGCCGTCGACCGGGACGCTGAGCTTCCCCGGGTTGAGCACGGTGCCTTTCTGCTCGCGCTTGATCTCCTCGCCGAGATGCTTCAGCGCCGCGCGCGCGGCCTGCTCGTCGCGGACGGCGAGCGCGCCGACCACCGTCATCTTGCTGAACGCCTCGGCGCCGCCTTGTTTCGGACCCGCGTCGAGGAGGTAGCCGGCCACGCAGATCTCCTCCCCCAGGGCGGCGTCGAGGTCGGCCAGCGAGAGGGAGGTCTTCATGCGGACCAGGGCGTCGGCCAGCGACGGCCACTCCCTGCGCCTGCTCTCGTCGACCCTCGCCAGCTCCGCGACCAGGTCGCGGAGCTGCTTGCCCTCCACGCGGGCCAGCGACAGGCCGGTGGCGAAGGCCGCGCCCTTCGGCATGCGACCGGCGAGCGCGTGGGACGACGGCCCGATCACCTCCGCGACGCGCGGGACCTTCTCGCCCGACGCTCGGAGCTCGAAGAGGGCGGGGCCATCAAACGGAACTGTCAGCTTCGTGGTCACGTCCGCGCCGACGAGCCCACCCTGCTGCGACAAAGCGAGCGAGAGGAACAGCGGGTCCGGTCCGCTGCCCGCCTGCGGGCCCTGGAGCGCCGGCCGCTCGCCGCGCAGCGTCTCGAAGCTCGCGTCCACCAGGCGCTCCTTCGTGGAGAAGACCAGGAGGCCGATCTCGCGCACCCACCCGGCGTGGACCTTCCGCCCCGCCAGCTTCCCTTCGAAGCGATGGGGCTCCGTCTCGACGAACGCGAGGGTGCGGAGCGCGCCGTCGACCAGGCTCGGGTCGTCCGCGAGGAGCATCAGCCCGAGCGACGCCTCGTCCTCTTCTGCCCCCAGCCAGCCGAACACCGCGGCGCCGCGCAGGCTCCGCAGGATCGCTTCCACGTCGGCGGGAGCGAGGCCGACCTTGGGCGCGCTCTCCTTCGCCACGAGCGCGACCAGGGCGTCCAGATCGGCTCCCGTTCGGCCGCTCTCGCGCAGCGCCCGGAAGCCGGGCAGATGGCCGACCACCTCGGCGTCCCGCGGGATAGCCGAGAAGATGCGGTCGACACGCGCCGGAAACGCCGGCGCAGCGGCTGTCGGGAGAGGGGCGACAGCGCTCGTCGTCGGCTGGCTCGGCGACTCGGCGGCGCGCCCCGATGGCCCGTCGCCGCACCCGGTGCTCGCGGCCAAGATTGCCGCGAGCACGCCCGCCCCCTGTCGCCTCGCCCTCACCGGATCAGTTGACGAGGTCTTTGAGGCCCTTCATCGGGGTCGCGCGAACCTTGCGGCTCGCCGGCTTGCCCTTCACGAACTGCTTCTCTTTGGTGAACGGGTTGACCTTCTCACCGTCGGCGGTGGCGGGCGTCTCCTTCACCTTGAGCTTCACCAGGTTCAGGATCGTCAGCTCGCCCGGGCCGCTCGGCCCAAGCTGCTCCTTGATGAGCCCGGAGAGCGCGTCGAAAACCGCGTTCACCTGCCGCTTGTCGAGACCCGCCTTCTCGGCCATCGCCGCCATGAACTGGGTCTTCGTCATCTTGCTCGCTCCGGCCATCGGGGAATCCTCCTGTGATCGAGGCGCGTAGACCACGCGCCCTGGGGGGGCATGCCATAACAACCAGGGCCGAGAACCGCAAGGACGTCGGGAAAAACCGCCCTGAACTGCGCATTTGCGCAGGTCTCACGCCCGCTCCGCCGGGACGGAGGCCGGGTCGCGACGGTCTCAGAAGCCCGTGGTTCCGCCAAACAAGAAGCGGAGGCTGTTTGGTTTCGCGCCGTCTTCGAAGGTCTCCGTGCCGAAGCCGAGCAGCAGGTTGAACGAGTGATCGCGGTGGTTCGGCGAGCGGATCCCGCCCACGAACGAGAACCGCAGCTTCGCGGGATCGAAGTCTTCCATGTGGGGCTCGGCCCAGACGTTACCGACCGCGGCCTCCATCACGCCGTCCAGAAATGCCCAGATGGGCCAGTGGTAGGCGACCGTGGCGGTGGACGCGCTGCGGCCGATCAAGCGTCCGGGGCGGAAACCCTTCATGACCTCCCCGTCCGGCACGTCCTCCGTGCGGCGCACGCCGATGTACTCGAGGAACGGGACCTCGTAGTCGCCGATCGGGTTCAGGAAGAGGGCGCTCAGCGTGAGGCTCAGCACGCGCTGCTTTCCCGTGATGTCCCAGAAGCCCGCGAGGGATGCGCCGTAGTTGAGCCAGCTGCCGAGGTTCGGCGGCTCCACGTCGGAGGCGTGTTCGATCTTGGCATCGAAGGCCACGCCGTTCCCCGGCGCCGGCCTCTTCTCGCGCGAGTCGAGCACGATGCGGCCGCCCGACTTCACCGTCGTGTAGGTGCGGCCGTAGCCGGGCGGCGGATCGATGTCGCCGTCGAGGAGCCGTCGGCGGATGGTCGGCGGATCGCACCCGCGGATGATCGACCCGTCCTCCGGGTTGACCACGATGAGGCCGTCCGCGCACTCGCCTGCGCCGCTCCGCTGGTGCCGGCTCGTGAGCCAGCCCTCGAAGAAGGTCCCGCGCCAGGGCTCGACGTGGACGCGGCCTCCGCCCCCGTAGGTGAAGACCGAGTAGCCGGACTCGTCCTCTTCGATCGAAGCGGGACCGATGCCGTAGAAGAGGAGGTCGGCGCGGGTCAGGAAGTCGGCCTCGATCTGGAAATACGAGCGCGAGCGCTCGGTCGCGATCGGCGGGACGAACGGGATGCGGTCGACCACCCCGAGCCGCCAGAACCGGATGCCGCCGAAGCCGAGGTTGGCGCGGAGGTCGTTGCCCGGCGCGATGAAGTCGTTCCAGAAGAAGAAGACGCCGATGCTCGGTCGGAAGCCGAAGTCGAGGAACCCGGTGGGGATGATGCCGATGTTGTTGTCCGGGCCGAAGGTGAAGAAGTTCATCACCTCGCTGATGACGTTGTTCTGCTCGACGGCGATCGTGACCTCGCCGAGCGGGATGCGCAGCACGTACTCGGCGACGAGGTAGGCCGGGAAGAAGAGGACACGTGGGATCCAGAGCGCGTCCTCCGCGGTGGACGTCACGTCCTCGCGGCCGTCGTAGTCCTGCGGCTCGCGTTTGTCGCCCGGCGTGAGGTCGGTCCGCGGCTCGTGTTTCTTCTTTCCCTGCGGCGGCGCAGGTCCGCCGCGTGTCTGCGGTGCGGCCGGCGAGGCGGCCGGAGGCGGCGCGGCGGCCGGAGCCGGCTCCGCGGGAGCGGGCTGTGCTGGGGCCGGCTGTGCGGGAGCGGGCTCCGTGGGAGCGGGCTGTGCTGGGGCCGGCTGCGCGGGAGCGGGCTCCGTGGGAGCGGGCTGCGCGGGAGCCGGCGGAGCTGGCGGCTGCGCGGGCTGGGCAAACGCGACCGTCGCGCCCCCCAACGTCAGCGTCAGCGACAGCACCGAAGCGCTCCAGCGGCACGCGACGGACATGCGCCCGTGATACAGGAAAGCTGGCCTCGGTGGGAAGCGACGCGGGGCCGTTCGGGCGCTCACGACTGGAACCGGGTGCCCTTCGTCTCCTTGACCACCGCTTCGATGAGCAGCCGCTCGGCCGCGCCGATGGCCGGGTCGCGGGGCACCGCGCACGTGAGCGGATGGGCCGAGAGCCCGGTCCGATGGAGCCGCAACGCCGCGGACTCGATCACACCGACTCTCTCCGAGAGCCCAGCGAAGAGCGCGTAGAGGTCGGGGCCGACCGCTCTTCGTGGGCCCGGATGGACGACGAGCTGCTCCCCCGAGGCCAGCCTCGCCGTGAAGCCCGCGACGAGGTGATCGACCGGATCCTCCCAAGGGTCCGGCGCGCCCGGAGCGCCTCGCGCCAGAAATGACGCAACTGTCTCCTCGGTCGCGGGGAGCCTGAGCGTGAGCCCGCGCGAATGCGCGAGCTCCTCGAGCGCCTTCAGCGAGGTCGCCCCGTGTGCCTCGACCAGCAGCGAGCTGTCGTCGAAGCGGGGCTTCGTCACGTCCGGCACCGGGCGATCGTGTGCGGGCCTCCGCGGCGCGACGGGCGGCAGCAGGTTTCCGGGGTTGAAGATGCCGGCGGGATCGAACACACGCATGAGCGAGCGCACGACCTCGACGCCGAGGCCGAGCTCGCTCCCGAGGCGCGGCGCCTTGCTCCGGCCCACGCCGTGGTGGTGGGAGATCGTGCCGCCCGCGCGGACCACGGCCTCGAGCGCGTCACGCCAGGTCGAGTCGTAGAGCGCGAGCGACGCCTCTCGTGTCGGGGCGCTCCCCGCGAAGGTGAAGTAGATGCTGCAGCCGTCCGGGTAGGCGTGGGAGAGGTGGGCCATCACGAAGACGTGTTTGCCCATCGCGCGCCGGACCTCCCGGTAGAGCTCGCCGAGCCGCGACCACGGGGCGGCGACCTCCAAGGTGTCGCTGAACGCGCCCGCCATGAACACCGGCGCGAGCCGGTAGCTCACGCTGTAGCGGTGCTCGTACCAGCGTCGGGCGGGCGCCTCGCCCAGGTCGCGCCCCTCGTACCGCGCCGCGACGTGGCGAATGCGCGCCAGATCCTCGGCGTGCCTGGAGGCGTCGCCTTCGAGGACGAGCACCATCATCGCGCCGCCGAACGCGCGGTCACCCACGGCGTCGATCAGCCGGTTCATCACCGAAGGCGCGCGGAGGAGCAGGCGGAGCGCCGCGTCTTTCGTGGACTTGGCGAGCGACGAGGCGGACGCGCCCGGGCTCGAGCCCTTCCGCTGGCCTCGGACCGAGCCCCGGCGCGCGATGAACGAGTCGAAGGCGTCGTAGAGCCGGCAGACGGCCGGTCGCAGGCCGGCCTGGAACATCTCGCGCATGGCCTCCCAGCCGGCTTCGGTCGTCGGGAAGGCGTACGACGTGAAGGCGAGCTTGGTCGGCTTCGGGTGGAGGCGCAGCTCGGCCGAGGTCACGACCCCGAGGACCCCTTCGCTGCCCGTCACGATCGGCGTGAGGTCGGGGCCCGTGATCCGTCGCTTGAGCTGCACGATCTCCCCGCGCCCCACCACACACTCGAGCGACACGACCATGTCCTCGATCTTCCCGTAGTAGCCCGAGCACTGGCCGGCGCTCCGCGCCGCGACCCAGCCGCCGACGGTCGAGCAGAGGATCGACGAAGGGAAGTGGCCGAGGGTGAGGCCCTGCGCCTGGAGGTCTTCCTCGAAGCGGATCCCGAGCGCCCCCGCCTCCACGTCGATCGAAGGCACCTCGCGCCGCAGCGATCGGACGGCGCTCATGCGCTTGAGATCGAGGACGATCGCGCGTGGGTCCGGCAAGACGCCGCCGCACACGCCGGACCCCGCGCCGAAGGGGACGAGCGGCGTGCCCTCCTCCGCGCAGCGCGCGACGATGGCGGCGACCTCCTCCGTCGATCGCGGCCACACGATGGCGGCCGGCTTGTGCTGCGCGATGTCGCCGGCGCGCACGTCGATGTGGTGGCGCAACCAGAGATCGCGCGCGTACATGACGCGGTCGGTCTCGGCCTTCGAGACGCGGGCCCCGAGGGAGGTCGAGAGGTCGTCTGCCAGATCGGCCACGCGATCAGCTCCGCTCGGCGAGCACGATCATTCGCGGGGACTCGGTCCCGAAGAAGACGCCCGGATGCGACGTGTGGCCCGTCACCTCGACGACCTTGAAGCCCACCTCCTTGAGCATCTTCCCGAGCTCGTTCAGGCTGTAGAGCCGGATCGAGTAGTCGAGCTCGCGCGAGATACCTCCTTCGAACATGGCGGTGCGCTTCACGCGGAGACGGCTGGTGAAATAGTCGACGAACATGTCATCCATGCAGACGCACTGCGTCCCCTCGAACCAGACGAGGCTCGGCGAGCGCGGCGCCACGTAGTCGCGGTTCACGACGTCGAGGAGGAACATGCCGCCTTGCCGGAGCGCGCGGTGCACGCTGGCGAGCACCGCGAGGTTCTTCTCTTCGTCGAAGTAGCCGAAGCTCGTCGACCAGCAGTAGATGCCGTCGAAGGCCTCCTCGTAGGTCAGCTCGCGCATGTCCCCATGTGTGAACGTCGGCGGAGCGAACCCCGGATCCGCGCTCTGGCGCCGCTTCGCGCCGCGCTTCGCGATGTCGAGCATGCCGGGGGAGAGATCGAGGCCGACCACGCTGTAGCCGCGCGCCGCGAGCTCGTTCGCGTGGTCGCCCATCCCGCACGCCAGATCGAGCACGACCGCGTGTTTCTCCACCGCGAGGCTCTCCTCGATGAAGTCGACCTCCCGGCGGACGAGCGCCGCGTCGGGGCGGTCGTGCGTGCGGATGTACTCGTCGCTGAAGATGTCCTCGAACCAGGCCTTCGGTCGCTGCGGCTCGCGCTCCGGGACCGGCTCGATCTTCTGCTCCGCCTTCTTGGGCGGCGGCGGCGGCGGTCGCTTCGGCGCGATGGGCGCTGCGTCCGGCTCGATCTCCTCGAGGATGTCGCCCTGGTCGGGGATCGACTCGGGCGCGAGCTCGCGAGCTTCGGGCGGGGCGTGCTCGACCGAGATCTCCGGCGCGCTCGTCATCGGCGGGCGAGCGGCGCGCACCTCCTCGTAGATGACGGGCGGAGCGACGGGGGTGAGCGGCTCCTCCTCGGTCGGCGGGGGCAGCTCCGCGCGCGGCATCGGGTCGAGCGGCGTCGCCGCGTCGCCACCTCGGCCCACCTCGACGGCCTCGCTCGCGTCCAGTGATGACCGTGTCGTCATTTCGATCACGGTTGGTGCGGCGGGGGTCCAGCCGGCCTCGATCGGCTCTTCCCCGAAATGGGGCGCCGGTGGCCAGGTCGCGAAGGCCGACCGGATCGGAGGCGGCGGCTCGTTGCCGACGTCGATGATCCGGAGCGGTCGCACGATCGTGATCTCGTCGGTGAAGTCGCTCGCGTCCGGCATCGAGTCCGGCGCGGCGTCGAGAGACTTCGCGTCGCCGAAGTCCATCGCGTCGGCGGGCGCCGGCAAAAAGCCCGCGTCGGGGGCGGCCTCGACCGTCACCGTCGTGGGCTTGTCCTTTCGCTTGACCGGATCCTCGGGGATCTTCACGGTGCGGCGAGAGGTGCGCCGCCGTCCCATCTCGCTCGCTCGCGCCTGAGGCACCACATCGGTGACGCGCGGCACGTTGAGCGACGGACCGTAGGGTGAGGCGACGCGCGGATCGTAGTCCGCCGTCGGCGCGTCGTCGGGATCGACCACCATGGTTCGCTCGGCGTCGAACTCCTCCTCGCTGAAGCCGGTGAAGCTCGGCGGCGGCGGCACGCCCGAGAGCGTCCCCTTTCTTTGCGTCGGGGCGCCGTCCGAGCTCGCGCGGAGGACGGACCCGGCCGAGCCAGGCGGCGGCGTCGAGAGCGGACGCACCCCGGGGGGAGGGGATGACGCGCTCGCGCCGGGAGGACGAGACGGTCGCGGGACGGTCGCGGGCGCCGGGATCGAGGCCGGCTTGCGGCTGTCCGCGCCCTTCGTGGCGGCGTCGTCCTCACGGCTCATACGGTGTGCAGCGCCTCTCCGTATCGCACCATGCCACACGCTCGGTCGAGCTTGGGGGCGCCGGGCTCGAGGAAGACGACGGCGGTCGAGCCCAGGTGGAACATTCCGATCTCGCCGCCGCGTTCGACCTCCCAGCCGGGATCGATGACGTGATCACCGAAGGGGACGTCGCGCTCGGGGATGCAGCCGACCGTGATGCGCCCCACGATCATGGCGCCGACCATCACCACCGTCACGCGCCCGAGGTGCGCCGTCTCGATGGGGATGGCGACGCGCCGGTTGATCGCGAGCAGCGAAGGCACGTGCCTCTCGCCGATTGAGTTCACCGGAAAGAGGTCGCCCGTCATCGAGCGGATCTCCTTCACCACACCTCCGACGGGCGCGTGCACGCGGTGGTAGTCGCGCGGCGACAGGTACACGATGAAGTACTGACCGCCGTGGTAGCGCGCGGCTTCGGAAGGGGAGCCGAGCAGCGCCTCGGCCGTATAGGGCCGGCCCTTCACCTGGAAGCGTCCGCCGATCTCCACGTCACCCACGGCGTCGAGGCGGCCGTCGGCGGGGCTGACGACGACGCGCGCGTCCGGCGGCGTCGGACGTTGCCCGGGACGGAGCTCGCGCGTGAAGAACGCGTCGAAGCTCTCGAAGCCGCCGTTGGGCTGGATGGCTTCGTCGAGATCGACGGCGTAAGCGCGGACGAAGAGCCCTACGACCGCCTCGGCGATCTTGGGGTGAATCTTCGCGTCGGCGAGCCTGCCGACGGCCCGCGTGATCCGGACCCTCGGAAGCACGCGCAGCAACTGTGCGGCAGCGTAGGTGGCGACGCTCATCGAAAAATGGGGGGGAGCCGATGCTAGGGCCCTCGAAGGAATGAGGTCAACCGTCCGTCTTCCTTTCGCCTTTTGGGCCTCGTCCTCGGCTCCACCTCCTCGTGGTGCACTGGCAGGGGGCTCGGCCTGCACCCGGCTGGAGCACGGCCGGTGTGGTCCGCGTCGGGCGCTGCGGAAACGCGGCGTCCCGGGCCTGGCCCGGAAATCGCTTTGCCCTCACGACCGCGTGACGCAGGCCATCCCCACGGACGACAGGACGAGCGCTATCCTACCCCGCGGCCACCACTGCGCCATGTCGCGTCTGTCCCTCCTCGTCGATCTGGCGTCTCTCCTCGCTCGCGAGGTCGATTTCGACGCCTTGCTCCGGACGGCCTGCGAGCGGCTCGCCGCTGCGCTCGAGGCCGACCGCGCGACGATCTGGCTCGTCGACGCCGAGAGCGGTGATCTGTTCGCGCGCGTCGCCCTCCTGCCCGAGCTGCCCAGCCTGAGGCAGCCGATTTCACGCGGCATCGCCGGCTACGTCGCCAGGACCGGCGAGCTCGTCCGACTCGACGACGCCCGCTCCGACGACCGCTTCGACCCCTCGGTCGACCGAGCGACCGGTTACACCACGAAGACCGTGCTCGTCGCGCCGATCCGGGAGGACGAAGGCTCCCCGGTCCGCGGCGTCGTCCAGGTGCTCAACAAAGAGGGGGGGCCCTTCGATCTGGAGGACGAACGTTACCTCGCCGCGCTGGCGACGCAGCTCGGTCGCGCGCTCCGGATGACCACGCTGCGCGGCGGCGGCACGCCGGGCGTCGTGTTGCGCGGCCCGTTCAACCGCATCGTCGGCCGCAGCGACGCCCTGCGCCGCGTCTACGAGCGCGTCACGCTCGCCGCCCAGACCGACGCGACGGTGCTCCTCCGCGGCGAGACCGGCACGGGCAAGGGGCTCTTCGCCCGCGCCATCCACGTGAACTCGGCGCGCCAGAGCCGGCCGTTCATCACGGTGGACTGCACGACGCTCCCTGCGCAGCTGGTCGAGAGCGAGCTCTTCGGTCACGAGCGCGGCGCGTTCACCGGCGCCGATCGCCGCGTGCCCGGCAAGGTCGAGCTCGCCGACGGCGGCACGCTTTTCCTCGACGAGCTCGGCGAGCTCCCGCTCGAGGCGCAAGGCAAGCTCCTCCGCTTCTTGCAGGATCGAGCGTTCGAGCGCGTCGGCGGCCGCACCACCCTCCAGGCCGACGTGCGGATCGTATGCGCGACCAACAAAGATCTCGAGCGCGCCGTGCGCAAGGGGACGTTCCGCGAAGACCTCTACTACCGCGTGCGCGTCGTGGAGATCGCGATCCCACCGCTCCGAGACCGCGGCGCGGAAGAGATCGAAGATCTCGCGCGGCACTTCGCGGAGAGCTACGCCTCGCGCTACGCCCGGCCCGATCCCGAGCTCACCCCCGAAGCGATCTCTGCGCTGCGCGCGCACGCGTTCCCCGGCAACGTGCGCGAGCTCGAGCACTGGATCGAGAGCGCGGTCGCGCTCGCGCCCGACGGACGGATCGTCCCCGACCTGTTCCCTCAGCCCGCGCGCGTGCGCGACTCGGGCCCGCCATCTTCGGGCGACGCGGCCGGCGCGCAGCCCGGCGTGAAGATCCCCCTCGGCCTCTCGCTCGAAGAAGCCGAGCGGCGCTACATCGAGGCGACGCTGAAGGCGTGTGACGGCAACAAAAGCGAGGCGGCCAAGCGCCTCGGCGTCGGGCGCAACTCGATCGGTCGCTGGCTCAAGTGACCGTCGCGGACGCCCGGCAGGTCGTCACCTCGAGCGCGGCTTCTCGCGCGCGGCCTGACAGAGCGCGCGGCCGACCGGGTCGGCGGGCAGCTCCGGCGGCGCCTTCTCTTCGCAGGTGATGTCCGGGTCGTAGGGCGCGAGCCCGACCGCGATTCGCCGGGCCTTGTCCACCTCGCCGACACCGAGCGCCGCGCGCAGCGACCACCACCGAGCGTCGTTCCCCGCGACGTCACCCGGCTCGGCCACGAGCTTGGCCGCCTTCTCGCGCTCGCCCATCTCGAGGAGCGCCTTGGCGAGGAGCGCCCGCAGGTTCGCCTCACGCGGCATCTGCGCTTGGCCCTTCTCGAGCTCCTTCGCGGCGGCCGCGTGGTGGCCGCGCGCGAGCATGAGCTCACCCAGCCGGAAGCGCTTGCGGACGTCCTTCAGCTCCTTCGGCGGGGGCGCGCCGGGCTTGGCCTCCTCCGGCAGCTCTTTGCCCGTCCGCTCGATGTGGGCCTTCCACTTGTCCGACCAGGCGGCGAACGTCATCCCCGAGGTCTTCTCGATCACCGAGTCGAGCTCGCTCCTGCCGCCTTCTGCCTTGAGCTCGGCGAGGAGCTTCGGCATCGCGCCTTCGCCCGCCTCCTTCGCGTAAAAGCGCATGAAGCTCTGGACCTTCGCGTACGTGACGTGGGCCTCCTCGGCGCTCGGCAGGAGCGCGATGGAGGGGCCGATCTTGTCGATGTCCGGGCCCATCTTGTGGCGGATGCCAAACGCGGCGATGTCGTTCGCCGAGGGCAGGTCGTCGAAGAAGTGCGGCTCGCGCCAGCGTGACTCTTCCTCCCGAGCGACGCCCTCCTGCAGCCAGAGGGGCGCGCGATCACCCGACCCGCGGGTCAGGGCGAGGTGCGTCAGCTCGTGCGCGAGCGTGTCGAGGATGGGGTAGCCGTCCGCCGTGGCGCGCGGCGACACCACGATGACGCGGCCCCACTTCGCCACGCCCACCGTCCCGGTCGTTCGCGCGGCCGAGAGCGGCAAGCCGGTCATCGCCGAGAGCGCGAACTGATCGCGGACGAGCTCGACGCGGACGGGTCGCGGCATGGTGACGCCGAGGTCACGCTCGAACACCACGCGGGTCTGCTTGATGACCTCGGTCAGGAGCGGCGCGAGCGCGACGTCCGCGTCGTCCTGCATGCGGATCCACGAGCCTGCCTCCTCGTTCTCCACCACGACGGCTCCCGCGACGCCGCGCTCGCAGCCGCGCGCCGCGCCGCCGATGGCGCTCGCCTCCTCCGACTCCGCCAGGTCCGGCCGCGCGAGGATCGCCGCCGACTCGGCGCACCGGCCTTCGTAGAGCAGCGCGCGCGCTCTCTCGACGGCGAGGAGCTGGTCGGCCTCGCTCGCGCCGCCGAGCTCCTTCAGCGCGTCCGGTGAGGAGAGCTCGAGCGTCAGGGTGCGCGCCTTCGCGGCGCGGCTCGCGTCCCCGCCGAGCTCCTTGGAGAGCGCGGCCTGCCCTGCCAGGGCGACGAGCCCGAGGGCCGCGATCCCGATGCCTGCCAGCTTCTTCCGGCTCACTTGAGCAGCCCCTCCGCGTAGCGCTTCACGGCGTCTTTCAGCCGCGCGTCCCCCGGCTTGCCCAGCCCGTCGAGCACGCGCTTTCGGAACGCCTCGGGTCCCTTGTGTTTGTCTTTGTCGGGCACCTCGGCCTTCTGATCCATCTTCTTGCCGTCGCCGTCGGTCCCGTCGTCGGAGCTCTCGCTCTGCCTCTGATCCTGGTCCTCGTCTCCGCGTGACATCTCCAGCAGGCGCTGCGCGTCACGCTGACGCTTCTGTCCTTTTTGGGAGTCGCCCTCTTCGAGCGCCTTCTGCGCCTCCCGCATGGCTTGGCCCGCCTCCTCGAGCTTGTCGAGCATGTCCTCGGGCATCGAGGCGTCGCCGCTCTCCCCGCGGCGGCGCAGGTCGTCGACCTTCTCGGCGAGCCGCTTCTCGTTGGCGCCCGCCTCGCCGAGCTCACCCTTCGCGCGGTCCTTGGCGGCGCTCTCCATCTTCTCGAGCGCATTCTCCAGGTTCTCGAGGGCCTCCTCCACGCGGTTTCCCGAGCGCTTCGCGTCTTTGCCGACCTCCTCGTTGTCGAAGAACGCGTCCGCCTCCTTGTCGCCTCGACGCTGCGCCTCGCGGAGCGCCTCGAGCGCCTCCTTGCCGGCCTTGAGCGCGTCTTTCACCTCGCCTTGCTCCAGCGAGCCGGCCATCGAGCTCGCCCGCTTCTTCCCTTCGGCGGCCTTCTCCGCGGCCGACCCGGGCAAGCCGGCGTCCGGCAGATCCTTCACCGCCTCGCGGAGCGCCTCCGCTTGCTCCTTCGCGAGCTTCTTCAGCGCTTCCTTCTCTTCGGGCAAGGTCGCGTCTTTGAGCGCCTGCTCGACGCGCTCGATCTCTTGTTGATGGCGCTGGATGAGCTCCTCGAGCTCCTTCGCGCCTTTCTCCGCCGCTTCGGCGGCCTCGGACGCTTCGCCCTCGTCGACCCCCTGGCCGTCGCCGCCGCCCGACTCGACGCCGGGCTTGCCGCCCCCGCCGATCGAAGAGACCGGCTGCCTGAGTCGCTCGGCCAGATCGATCGCGGCGAGCTCGGCGTTCCTGTACGCCGCGAGATCGCGCTCGCGCGCGATGCGTCCTTTGCCGCCCCGGACGATGTCGCCCAGATCGGCGCCGAGCTCGGCGAGGACCGCGAGCTGCTTGCCGCCGCCGTCGAGCACGTCGAGCGCAGCGGCGAGCCTCGCCCGGCCGCGCTCGAGCTCCGCCGGGTCGCTCGCCGCGCGCGCGGCGAGCGCCGCCTCGTCCGCCACCTCGGCGAGCCGCTTCGAGACTCGCTTGGCGTCCTCCGTGCCGAGCGAGCGAATGGCCGCGTCGACCGCGAGGACCACGTCCTCCGTCGTGGTCCGCAGCTCACCGTGTCTCGAGCTGGATGGCTCCTTCTCGAACGCCGCGAGCGACTGGCCGAGCCGCCGGAGCTGGCCGGCGATGACCGTGCGCACTCGCCCGCGGACCCCGAGCCCGCCGTACGTGGCAGCGAGCACGTCCTCCACGACGTCGACGGCCTTCTGCTGCGCCTCTTTCTCTCGGTCGACCAGGTCCTTTGTTTCCTTCGCGGAGGGGACCTCGGTCGTCACGCGAGCCGCGGCGAGATCGACGAGCGCGTCGCGCGCCTTCACGAGCGCCAGGAAGCGGAGCGCCTCGGGCTCCCCGACCAGCGGCGGCATGACGATGAAGGCGGCGCTCTTGCCCCACTTCGGCCCGAGCACCGCGTCGTTGTCCTTGGCCTCGACGGAGACCTCGACCGGGACGTAGCTCTTGCGGAAGAAGGGCTCGCGAGTCGAGAGCTCGTGTGCCCCGCGCTCGCGCTTCGCGTCGGTGGGCTTGCTCAGCGTGCGGCGCTCCTCTTTGGGGCCGGAACGGAGGACGAGCGCGATCTCGCGCAGGCCGTGGTCGTCGGTCGCCTCGTATTTGAGCGAGACGCTGGGGGTATCCACCAGGCGCACCGTCTTCGGCGCTCCCTCGAGGACGACGCGCGGCGCGAGGTCGGGGATGCTGTCGACGAGGAGCGTGTCGCGCTGCGGGATGCGGACCATGCCGAAGCGCGCCGCCATCTTGAGCTCGACCGAGTCGCCCACCGTCCACCGAGCGAGGAGCATCCCTTTGCCGTCCTCGATGAACGGCTCCTCGTGTGTGCCGTCGGTCAGGACGAGCTCGCGCCCCGGTCGCTGGGGCCGGCCGCGGATCGTGAGGACGGTCCCCCGCGGCAGCTCCACCCGATCGAAATGCTCGAGCGACTCCTCGTGTTTGCCGATGTACGCGGGCGGGCTCGCGACGATGTCGACGTCGTCGAGGTACAGGAGCCCGAGCGGGGCGACGCCGTCGTGCGCCACGAGCACGTCGAGCCCTTCGACGACGCGGAAGGGGTCGATCGCGACGACGGACAGCGCGACGACCGAGACGGCGAGCGCGCCGGCCCCGACGACACGCGCCGCGTTCGCCGCGCCCTCCGAGAGCCGCTCCACGTCCACCTGCGAGAGCTGGCGCAGGAGGTGGAGCTCGGCGAGCTCGCGGGTCTCCGCGCTCTCCGTGGCGTCGCGCTCCACGCGGATCGCGAGGCCGGCGGCACGATCGATCGCCGCGCCGAGCGCGGCGTCTTCTTTCTGCACTTCGCGACGGAGCGCGGCCCGCGCGTCGCGCCAGCGGGATCGCGCGACCACGGCGAAGGCAATGGCGGCGACGATCACCGTCGCGACGATCCCCGCCGCGCCGGCGCGCGCGCCCGTGGTGCCGAGCCGCGCGAGGTGCGCGCTCGCGAAGATCGCCAGGGCGAGGAGCGCGAGGACGAAGGTCAGCGGCGCGAGCCCGAGCGCGGCCGACTTCGCGGCGCGGAGGCGAGCCGCGAGCGCGACGATGACGTCCATCGTCATCGCTTGCCTCCGCGGATGAGCTCCGTCACGGCCTCGCCAAGCCCCTCCAGCGTCAGGTCGAACATCGGGAAGACCTGCGAGATCGGGTCGATGGTCGTCCCGCGGTAGCTCCGCCAGTCCTCCGGGTTCAGCCAGACGGCGCGGTGGAAATGCTCGCGCAGCATCCGCAGCCACTCGATGCCGGGGATGCGACCGTCCTCCCCGGCGTAGCCGCTCGAGCCGAGGAGCTCGTACGGGGCCATCAGCGCGTCGCCGACGAGGACGAGCTTGTAGGTGTTGTTGCACTCCGCGAGGAGGTCCCGCACGCTCACGGGCTCGAGGAACTGCTCGGTCCTGTACACCTTCCCGTAGACGCAGTTGTGGAAGTAGTAGGTCCTCAGCTCCTTGAAATGCGTCGCCCGCTTGGCGGCCGAGAAGAGCTGCGACATCACGTAGGCGTAGGGGTCCATCGAGCCGCCCACGTCCATCATCAAGATGACGCGTGTGTTGGAACGGCGCGGCGGCTTCACCACCACCTCGAGCTCGCCCGCGTTTTTCGCGGTGGCGTCGATCGTCCCCTCCACGTCGAGCTCGGTCTCGCTCCCCTCGTGCGCAAACACGCGCAGCTTGCGGAGCGCGACCTCGATCATCCGCGTGTCGAGGATCACGTCGCTCCGGTACGGCTTGTATTTGCGGGCGTCGGCGCTGACCATCGCGCCGCCCTTGCCGCCGCTGCCGCCCACCGAGACGCCGCTCGGGTTCTGGCCCTTCGTGCCGAAGGGAGACGTGCCGCCGGTCCCGACCCATCGGTTGCCGCCGTCGTGCCGCTCCTTCTGCTCGCGCATCCGCTCCTCGAGCTGGGCGAGCACCTCCTCCAGATCCAGCTTCTGGATCGCCTCGCGCTCCTCGTTCGAGAGGTTGCGCCAGGCGATCGGGTCGCGCAGCCAGGAGAGCAGCTCCTCCGCGATCTCCTTGGCCTCCGCGTGGACGCCCTTGAAATACGAGGCGAACGCGACGTCGAAGTCGTCGAGGTGTTTCTCGTCGTGCACCAGGACGGACCGCGCGACGTAGTAGAAGCCGTCGAGCGACGAGCCGTGCAGATCCTTCACGAGCGCGGTCGCGAGCGCGACGGCCTCCTGCGCGCCGACCGGCACCTTGCGCTTGCGCAGCTCGTAGAGGAAGTCGACGAACATGTCAGCTTCGGTAGCGCTTGCCGCCCGCGAGCTGGTCGGCGAACGCCGCCAGGTCCTGCTCCTTCTTGAGGAGCGTCCCGAGGAACGGGATGTTCTTGTCGAGCTTGATCTCCGCCACGCCCGCGCGCTTCAGGACGGCGATCCAGTCGATGAGCTCGCTCGTCGAGGGGCGCTTGCGCAGCCGCATCCCGTCGCGGATGTCGTAAAACGCCTTGAGCGTCTGGTCGACGAGGAGCTTGTCGAGGCCCGGGTGATGGACCTCGACGATGCGCCGCATGAACTCGGCGTCCGGGAAGTCGATGAAGTGGAACACGCAGCGACGGAGGAAGGCGTCGGGCAGCTCCTTCTCGTTGTTGCTCGTGATGATCACCATCGGCCGCTCCTTGGCCGCGACCTCTTCCCCCGTCTCGACGATGCGGAACCGCATCCGGTCGAGCTCGTGAAGGAGGTCGTTCGGGAACTCGAGGTCGGCCTTGTCGACCTCGTCGATGAGGAGCACCCGCCGCTCGCCGGACGCGAACGCCTGGCCCAGCGGGCCGAGCTTGATGTACCGCTTGATGTCGCGCACGTCCCCGTCGCCGAAGCGCGAGTCGTAGAGGCGCTGGACGGTGTCGTAGACGTAGAGCCCGTCTTGCGCCTTTGTCGTGCTCTTCACGTGCCAGGTGAGCAGGGGCGTCTCGAGCGCCTCGGCGACCGCCTCGGCCAGGAGCGTCTTGCCGGTCCCCGGCTCCCCGCGGACGAGCAGCGGCCGCCCCAGGGCCAGCGCGCAGTTGACCGCGGCCTCCAGGGCCTCGTTGGTCAGATAGGTATTCGTCCCCCTGAAGCGGCGGAACTCTTGCATGATCCCGGGCAACATAGCATCTCTCGCCTGATGCGCTCCCCCCGGCTCACCCTCTCGCTTGCCCTGCTTCTCGGGTGCTCAGGCTCGCGCGATCGGTTCACGAGCCCGCCCCCGCCGTTGCCGCTGCCCCCCGTCGCGACCGCGCCCCCGCCGGCTTCGTTCGAGCAGCCCTTTTTCATCCCGGCGGCGGAGGCCACGGCCACCCCGACGGCGACCTCGTCCGAGCCGGAGGCGCCCGCGGAGATCGTCCCCTGCCTGACCGAGGCGTCCGGCGGGCCCAAGTGCATCGTCGCGCTCCAGAAGATCGCAAAGACAGGCGCGGGGCGCGACCAGACCATGGAGGTCTACCAACGCGCGTGTGAAGCGAAGGAGCGCCTGCTCGGCTGCCAGATTTTCTATTCGACCGCGATCACCGACGCCGACAATCCCATCATCGAGGGCCTCATGCTCTGCGAGCACGGCGCCTACGAGGCGTGTGAGGGGCTCAAGCCCAAGGCCGCCCCGCTCATCGCCTGGCTGCAGACCCTGAAGACAAAGGGCTGCGACGAAGGCGCGAACGCGCTCTGCGACAACTTCCGCCAGTGCAAGCCACCGAAGCGGTTCACGTGCAGCCCCGAGAAGGGAAAGCCGAGCGACAAGATCTGCGGCTGCCTGGAGAAGTGCTCGGGCACGGTCGTCGCCGTCGAGACGAGCGGCAAGAAGTGGCCGGACGGCAGCGCGCGCGGTCAGCTCGGCTGCGTCTCGTCGCAGCCCGCCGGCAAGCGCTGAGCGCCCGCGGATCGTCAATCCAGGCAATCGTTTCGACAGCAGAGCACGCCGCCCGCGCCGGGGCCGGGCTTCGTCACCGAGAGCGCTTCGCCGCAGCTGTCGCCGAGGCACGCCCAGGGCGCCGGGAGCGCGCCACACTGGTCGTCGGAGAACCGATCGAACGCGCCGCACCCGGTCGTGGGCAGCCCCGCGGTGCCGCACCCGAACAGGTCGTTGTTGATCGTCGGCGACGGCGCGCAGCCCGACGCACACGCGCAGAACTCGCACGCTTGATCCGTGCTGCTCCCGTTTGCGCAGAGGCCGCACCCCGTCCCGGTCTGCCCGCTGATGAAGAAGACGCCGGGCTCGGACGTCGCGTCCGCGCACGCCGCCGCCGCGCAGCGCGTGAAGGCGGCGTCGCTCGGGCAGAGCGTGAAGCCCTCCGCGCAGAGATCCTCCGCGCTGCACCCGAGGCCCGCGGGGTTCGTCGAGTCGTCGCCGGCGACGCGCCCGCACTGGGGCGGCGGCGCGCCCGCCACGCCGGGGACCTGGAAGCCGCCCGCACAGCCGGCGACGCCAGGGAACCGCTCGACGTCGACGAATCCTTCGCGCTCGCCGTCCGCGCAGCCGACCGACGAGCCGCCCGCGCTCCCGCCCACGCCTTGGGTCGTGCTCGCGACCGAGCTCTGGGTCGTGCCTGCTCCCGTGCCTTGTGTGGTGGTGCCCTCGCCCCCTGCGCCTCCCGCGCCGCCCTCATCCGACTCCAGCGCACGCCCGACCTCGAGCTCGGACCGCGCGCCACAGGCGACGGTGATCAGGGTCAGAGAAGCGACACAGAGACCGAGGCGCATTCGATCGGTATCGAAACACCGCGCGCCCGCGTCAATTGCGAGGATCGGACACGGAGGCCGAGGGAATCGATCCGACGCTGCCGTGCTCGGCGCTCTCCTCGGGGGGGCCACCGACCCTCGCGCGAAGGCGCGCAGCGGCCATGAGCAAGAGCTGCTTGACGGAGAGTGGCTCCGCCGCGACCTCCGTGCCGTGAGGCCACACGTCGCTCCTCTCCAGGCCCGCCACGAGAGGGCGGGAAGGGGAGAGCATCGTGAGCGCGGCGGCGACCCCGTGCGCAGCGCTGCTCGCCTCGCGATCGATCCAGAAGGCACGCGCTACCGCTCCGTGTCGAAGCTGCATGCGGCCCTCGGCCGCGCCGTCCACCGTCTGGACGCGCAGCGTGTCCGATCGGCCGAGCGCCGCGAGGACATGGAGGATGGCCGAGACGGTCAGCAGCCCTCGCGAATCGATCGCCCGCATGATCACGCCGTGGAGTCGCCCGAGCTCCAGCGGCTTGTCGAGGATCTCGAGGGGCGCGCCAGGGAAGGGTTGCGTGACCGCAAAGGCCGTCATCACCACCACGCCCGAGTGGGCTCGGCGATTGTGGAGGGCCACGAGGAGCTCGACACCATCCATCACCGGCATCGCCACGTCGGTCACGATGCAATCGGGGGGGTGGTCCTTCGAGATCGCCAGCGCCTCGGCGCCGTGCTCGGCCTCGAGCACCTCGAAGCCCGGGTTGCTGCGTCGGAGTCGCTCGGCCACGCTCATTCGGAACAGCGCCTCGTCCTCGACCAGCAAGACGCGCGGACGGGTCATGTCGTCCCGGACTTCGTGATGAGGATCCGCGCGAGCGCGAGGCTGAGCTTGCCTGCGTCGAAGCAGACGAAGGCGAGGGCGCCGATGGGCGCGGGGACGGGGCGCAGCAGGTAGGCCATCGAGCTGGACGAGGCGAGCACCTCCTCCGCGCCCGGCCCGAGCGCAGCGAGCGACGCCGCCATGCTCCACGCCACCTCGAGCCTCGCCTCCGCCGTGCCGCGGTTGCCGAGGACCACACCTTGCTTCGCGTCGAGCAGCGCACATCCCTCGAGCTCCGAGATCGCCGCGACGCGGTCGAGCCAAGCCTCCGTCGCTTCGCGGTCGCGCGGGGGCAGCGGCTTCACGGCGGGTATGTCGTGTTGCGTGTGAATACGACGGCGCCCTCGAGAGCCCGGCCCGAGCTCGTCGAGCCGGAACGAAAGCCCGCTCGCGAGGGTGCGAGTGTCTCGCAGCAGTGTCGCGGTCGCGTCGGTCCAACCGAGCACGAGCCCCAGCTCTCGCTCGACGTGCCGCCTCAGCGCCTCACGAATGGCGGACGCCTCCGCCAGGCCCCACTCCACGAGGACGTCCCCGAAGTGTCTCCGCGAAGTCCGGCTCTCCTCGATCAAGTCGCGGCAGGATTCGTCGTCGATTTCGATCGCGCAATCGCCGAGGATGGCCTTGATCGAGACGTTATGGTGAGATCGATGAACCCACGCGATTCGCCCGTGGTTCAGGTGGACGCGCGCGGAGCCCTCCGTGGAGGAGATGACGAGCTCGCCGCTCTCCTGCCGAGCCAGCGCCTCCGCGAGCCGCTCGGCCGCGCTCGCGGCGGAGTCGGCCTCGAGGCTCTTCGCGGAGAGCCGGAGGCGCATTCGGAGCTCCTCCGTACGGAGAGGCCTGCGAATCACGTCGTCGGCCCCGACGTCGGCTGCGCCCCGGCCGTCGGGTCCGGCCAATACGATCAGGCGGACCGTCGAGGGCAAGGCGAGCCGCTTGTCCAGCTGCGACAGCTCCGTGACGACTATCGTGGCCTTCGCGACCTCCTCCAGCATCTCACGAGCCTGCTGCATACCCGGGAAGCGGAGGAGCGCGAATCCCGATGGATCGGGGAGGGCTCGTCGTACCTGTGCCTCGGTCGGCTCGTCCAGCCCGACGAGCGCGAGCAGGACGCGTCCGGACCCGAGGTCGGCCTTCGACGACTCGGTCATCATGGCCGCTCGCCTCGCGTCGTCGTGGAATGGAAATCGCGGTACTTCATTCGAGCAGACCCAGTGATTCTTCCAATGCTTCGACGAGGTCGGCGCCGTGCGCATCTCCGTCGGTAGCGAGGAGGCGCGCATAGAGCTCCTCTGCGGTCTCGGCGCAAGGCGGCAGCGCCGCGTGCGCGCCGTCCGCGAGCCTGGCGCGCACGCCCGCTCGCGCCAGATCGAGGGCCCGAATCAGCGTCGTCCGAACGCCCTCGCCCGTCTCGGCGACGGCGCCGATCACGGCGCTGAAGCGGAGCGGCAGCGCCAGGGCGACCTCCGGGGCGGCGAGCGCGCCCGGAAGGTCCTGTTTGTTCGCCTGGAGGACGACCGGCACCGCGGAGCCTTTCGTGGCATCGAGCGCCCGCGCGAGGAACGAAGCTGCGATCTTTCCGGCCCGGACGCCGTGCTCGGTGCTGTCGCACACGAGCACGACACCATCGAGATCACGGAGCAAGTGGAAGCGCCGATGCGCAAACACGAACTGACCGGGCACCGTGAGGATCTGGCAGCGGAGCGGGACGTCGTCGATGTGTCCGACGACGAGCTCGAGCCAATCGAAGTAGAGCGTTCGCCCCGCCTCGGTCGCGGAGGGGGTGATGAGCCCGCCCTGGGTGCGTGACGGGAATGCGGCGTGGAGCTGCCGCAGGTTCGTCGTCTTCCCAGCTGTCCCGAGCCCGTCGTAGACGATGCGTACGACGACCTCGCCGGTCTTGGCGTCGAAGTAGGCCAAGGTCAGGTCCGAGCTAGATGCGGAGCTCCGCCTCGAGCGTCTGAAGCTTCAGGCGCGCCATGGCCAGGTTGCCCTTGGCTTTGTCGACGGCGAGGTAGATGAAGATCGAGCTCATCGAGCGAGACGGCCTGATCAAATGGAGCTGGTCGTCGAGCGTGATGAGGATGTCCTGGATGGCGCCGTTGATGCCCAGGGTCTTCATGGTGGCCATCTTGGCCTTCACCACCTGACAGTTTCCGGCCGCCGCGACTTCCATGTCGAGCCGACCCTGGCCACCAAGGAAGCCGAGGGCCATCCCGCTCTCCCAGTCCGCGATGACCGCGCCGATGGAGCCGTCGATCTTCAGCAGCTCTTCCAGGGTCTTCTTCACGTCCGCCATGTGTTGTGTTCCTTCCGAGGGCTCGGCTCGAACTGCTCGAGCGACGCGCCGCGCGCCTGGAGAGCGATGATCGTGCCACCGTCATTTTCGCGGTCACGGCCGCCCGGTGCGTCAATTCGAGCGAGGGTGGCTCATATTGGGCGCTTCGAATTCGAGTGTGCACCTCGTGCCCACACCGGGCTCGCTCGCGATCCTGAGGCTCGCGCTCGTGAGCGTCGCGTAGCGATTCGCGAGAGGCAGGCCCAGCCCGGTGCCGTTGTGCTTCGAGGTGACGAAGGGTCGGAGAGCGTTCTCGAGCTGCTCTGCGCTCATCCCGCGTCCCGTGTCGGAGAGGGTGATCCGCGCCAGGTGGCGAGCGCTCGAGCAGCCGAGCTCGATCCGTCGACGAGGTGAGTCGCGGAGCGCATCGATGGCGTTTGCGAGCAGGAGCAAGAGCGCCTGTTGAACGAGCCGCGCGTCGGCCGTGACCACCGGCGACGGACCGGGCAAGAGCGCGAGCTCGATCGACCGCGCGCCGCAGTCCGGCTCCGCCAGGCGGACGAACCGCTCGAGGAAGGGCCGCAGCTCGACGCGCGCCAGACGAACCTCCTCGTGCATGTTGAAGGTCCTCATTTGCTCGAGAAGGCTCTCGATGCGCCGGACCTCCGCCTGCGTCCGCGCCATGAAGTCCCACCGGCGCTCCTCGGGCAACGCGACCGTCGGGTCGGCGAGCAGGGTCAGGGCGGCCTTGATCGAGTTGAGTGGGTTGCCGATCTCGTGGCGGATGCCGGCGACGAGGTAGCCGACGCTCTCGGACACCGCTGTGGCCGCGGCGATGTGCTCGAGCCGCCGATACTCGGTCACGTCTCGGATGACGAGGAGACCCCCGAGCGCTTCGCCTACCTCCACCGCGTGCAGGTCGACCCGCGCGAGCAGATCGCCGCCGCTCTTCGTGCGCAGCCTCGCCTCCTGCCTGTGCGGGTGGCGCGTATCGAAGCGGAGACGCAGGAAGCCGTCGCCGCCGCTCTCCTCCGTGAGGATACCCACCCGCAGCCCGATCACCTCGCCGGGGTCGTACCCGAAGGTGCGCTCGAAGGCCGGGTTCACGTATTCGAAGACGACCGCGCCGCCCTTCGTGTCCAAGATGGCGATCGCGTCTTCGATGCGCTCGAGCGCGAGCAGCGCGAGCGAAGGAGGCAGCTTGCCGGGAAACCGCCCTGCGGTCGCCATCACGTCTCGTCCATCGAGGAGCTTCCGGCCGAGCCCGGGTCGCTCCACTCGCGGAGCTTGCGCCGAAGCGTGGAGAGGCCGATCCCGAGGACCTCCGCGGCGCGACTGCGGTTGTTCTGGCACGCGGCGAGCACGCTCATCACGTGAGCGCGCTCGACGACGGCCAGCGGCGCCATCCTCGCCGCCGGAGCAGGGGCGTCCATCGGCGCGCGCGCGCCCGCCGGGCGGCTCGCGAGCGTCTGAGAAGGAGCCAGGCGGTCCGGCGCGTCGGCCAGCGTCGCGCGCTCGATACAGTTTCTCAGCTCGCGAATGTTCCCGGTCCAGCGGTGCCCGCAGAGCCGCCCCATTTCTCCCGGCGCGAGGGCGTAACGGCGGCCGTCGCGCCGCGAGAGCTCGGCGAGGACGCCGGCGACCAGGGGCTCGAGATCCTCCGGCCGGTCGCGGAGCGACCGCAGCTCGACGCGCGCGACGTCCAGTCGGTGGTAGAGGTCGACGCGGAAGGCCCCCTCCGCGACGAGCGCGCCGAGATCGCGGTGCGTGGCGGCGAGGATGCGAACCCCCAGCCGCTTCCAGCGCGTGCCGCCGATGCGGCGAGACGTTCCGTCGTCGAGGAAGCAGAGCAACTTGGTTTGTACGGTGGGAGCGAGGTCGCCGATCTCGTCGAGGAACAGCGTCCCGCCGTCCGCCATCTCGAGCAAGCCGGGCCGCGGCTCCGCACCGGTGTACGCCCCGCGCTCCACGCCGAACAGCTCCGCCTCCGCCAGGCTCGCCGGGATGGCGGCGCAGTTCATCGCCACGAAGGGCCGGCCCGCACCTCCCCGATCATGGATGGCGCGCGCGAGGTGGCCCTTGCCGGTCCCGGTCTCGCCCGTGATCAGCACCGGGCTCATCGACCGCGCGAGCGCGTCGAGCAGCCGCGCTCGGGACTCGACCGAAGGAAGCGCCTGCGCCCGCGCCGCGCCCGGAGGTTGCCAGGGGCGCAGCACCTCCAACAGCGCCTCAAAATCTAACGGTTTTGTCAGGAATCTGGCCACCCCCAACCGGAGCGCTTCGAGCGCCGCTTCGAGAGGCGGGCTCGCCGACACGAGGACCACACGCGTCCGGGTCCTGTCCACGTCCGAGGCGAGATCGAGCCCGCTCCCGTCCGGCAGGAAGTGATCGGCGACGACCCAGTCGAACCGACCGGGCCCGAGCGCCTTGGCGTCCAGGAGGGAGCTCGCCGTGGTGACGCTGCAGCCGCGCGCGCGGAGGATCTCGGCGGTCGCGTCGGCGAAGAGCGTGTCGTCGTCGACGAACAACACGTTCGTCATCGATCTGCCGGGGACCTCAGGCTCTCTGGTCAATCCACAAACCGAGCTCCCCACCGCAAGACGTTACGAAACGACCGGTTCTTAGCAGTCTGAACGGCACGCGCCAGGATCGGACGGCCGAAAATCCTTTCGATACATGTAGATCGGTAGGAAAAGGGGCGAGCCGTCCCCTCAGGCGCGCACTGGTCGGATGCCGCCCGAGCCTCAGCCCCGCGTCTTCCGCGTGAGCCCGAGCGCCCGCGTCTTTTCGTCCGCCTTCTCCAGCTCGCGAAGCGTGGTCTCGTAAGCGGCCTTCACCACGACGGGGGCGGCGGTCGTGTCCATCGGGTTGTAGCCCATCACCTCCAGCGCTGCGCCGCGCGGCTCGAAGGCGACGACGGGGACACCTTTTTTCTCCAGCGTCCGGATCTCGTTCCAGAGGAGCCCTCGCATCGGCGTGAACATCGAGAGCGGCGAGCTGACGATGACGACGTCGACGGGCGCGTCGTGCAGGAGGTCGAGGTGGGTCGCGGAGGCGATGCCGCCGTCGACGTAACGACGTCCGCCCCATCGAACGGGACGGGCCACGCCGGGGACGGCGCCCGAGCACGTGACGGCGGTGCCGACGTCGATCGGCGGCGCGCCGTCTTTCCCGAAGGCAACGCGGCTCCCGTCGTCGAGGTGCACCGCCGTGATCCAGAGCGGGCGCTCGGGCCAGCTGTCGCCGAAGATGTTGCGAAACCCGTGCGCCTGCGGTGCCATCTCGACGCTCCCCTCTGGCAAGAGGGCGGAGACCAAGCGGCCGGGGCGGAGCACGCCGGGGCGCTTCACGGCCTCGAGCAGGAACCGGACCGACGCGGGGCCGCGGCGCTCGGAGGCTCCGCGCGGCGCGTTCGAATAGGGCCGGACGTAGTGTCGCGCGATCTCCTGCGCCTCGGGTGACAGCGGCTCGCCCCTCGCTCGCGCGGCGAGATCGTCGCCGTCGAGGCCGGCTCGCAACAGCGCTCCGACCTGCGCTCCCGCCGACGTCCCGACCACCACGTCGGCCTCGCGTGCGTCCCAGCCGAACGCGGCCTGCAGCGCGGAGAGCACACCCGAGTGATAGGCGTGGCCCACGGGGCCACCCGCCCCGAGCACGAGGCCGACGCGCTTCTTTCGGTGCCTTTCGTGGCGTCGATGCGGCACGGGGGGGAACATAACGCTCGGCCCCGGCCTGTCGATTCCGTGCGCGCCGATCGCTCGATTCCTGCCCGAGCCGGTCGGGAATCTGCTCGAGGGACGCTGGGCTTTTCGCGCGGTGTTACGTGGATCCCATGGCTGTACGCGCACGTCTCCTCCCAGCGCTCTTCACCGTCCTCGCCGTGTCGACCGCAAGTCTTGCGGGGTGTGGCCGGTACCGAGAGCCCCTCTACGCCTCGACCGTCGTCGTCGGCGATGCCGTGCTCGTCCGCGTCAAACACGCGTACGTCAAGGGAGACAAGGTCGTGGTCAAGACCTTCATGCAGAACCGCACCGACCAGGCGGTCTCCATCGACCGGGACGCGATCGGTCTCCGTCTCGAGGACGGATCTGTCATTCCGCGCGCATCGGGGCGGACCACGCGGCACGAGCCGTATCTCCTCTCGCCGGGTGAGGGGAGAGACGTCAACGTCGACTTCCGGCTAGGCGGGCGCGCGGCCGACATCGGCCAGGCCTTCCTGGTCATCGACGGCGTCGAGGTCGGTCGTGAGGGGCCTCGCATGTTGGGGGAGGTCGCGCTCTCCAGCCGCCACGCCATCCGGCGCAACGTGGCCGCGCTGTCTGCGGCCGAAGCTGCAGCGGCCGAAGACGCGGAGGCCGCGGAGCCGGCGGACGCAGAGGCCGGCGATCAGGGCCAGGACGCGGAGCCCCTCGCCGCCGACGGCGCGGCCGAAGAGCCGGAGCCCGCCGCAGAAGAAGGCCCCGCCGAGGAGCCGGCGGAGGGCTGGGAGATTGGTCCCTGATCGAGTGGCGCGGGCGGGCTCGGCTCAGCCAGGCGAGGACGTGCGGTCTAGCTCCGGGCCCCACATGACGACCTGGTTCCGACCGTGGCGCTTGGCGGCGTAGAGCGCCTTGTCGGCTCGTCGAATCAGCATCGCGGCGCTGGTCACGTCTCCCTTGGGCTCCGCGACCGCGACGCCGAAGCTCGCGGTCACCCGGACGATCGCGCCGCCGGCCGCGACCGAGAGATCTTCGACGGCGGCCCGGAGGCGCTCGGCGAGCACGAACGCCCCGGCGGTGCCGGTGTTCGTGAGCACCAGGGCGATCTCCTCGCCGCCGTACCGCGCGACGATGTCCGCCTTGCGGACGCCCTTGGTGAGCACGTGGGAGACCTCGCGCAGGACGTCGTCCCCGGTCAGGTGACCGAGCTCGTCGTTGACTCGCTTGAAGTGGTCGACGTCCGCGAGGACAAGCGACAGCGGCATCCCGTAGCGGACGACGCGGGCGATCTCGACGTCGAGCACGTTGTTGAAGTGGCGCCGGTTGAACAGATCCGTCAGCGGATCGGTGCAAGAGAGCTTGTAGAGCTTCTCGTTCGCCGCCTCGAGGTCCTCCGTCAGGAGCTTCAGGCGCAGGTGCACGCGGACGCGCGCGACGAGCTCCCGCGGGTCGAACGGCTTGCGCACGTAGTCCGACGCGCCGCGCTCGAAGAGCTCCACCTTCTTCTCGAGCTCGGCGTCCGCCGTGAGGATGAGGACGGGGACCGTCGCGAGCTCGGGCTTCGCGGCCTTGAGCCGCAGGAACTGGAGCCCGTCGCACCCCGGCATGACGAGATCACACACGACGAGGTCGGGCTTCTTCTCCGCCATGATCCGGAGCGCGCTGAGCCCCTCCTCCGCCTCGTACACGTCGTCCAGATCGCCGGCCTGCTTCAACGTCTCGACGACGGCAGCACGCGCCGGAGCGCTGTCGTCCACGACGAGAACTCGACCTCGAGCCATCCGGCAGATGATGCCACGATCTCGGGCGCGGGTGGATCGGCTCGAGAACGCCCAGAAGGAGCCCGTTTGTCGGCGCGGCTCGAGTATCCTCCCGCACCATGGCTACCACCGTCGTCATCGACACGTCGTTCGGACCCATCCACATCGCCCTCGAAGACGAGCTCGCGCCCAAGACCGTCGCGAACTTCCTCTCGTACGTCGACGCGGGCCACTACGACGGCACCATCTTCCACCGCGTCATCGACGGCTTCATGGCCCAGGGCGGTGGGTTCGACGAGGCTTACGAGAAGCGAGCCACGAAGGCGCCGATCCAGAACGAGGCCGACAACGGCCTCAAGAACACGCGCGGCACCGTGGCCATGGCCCGCACGAGCGATCCACACTCCGCCACGGCCCAGTTCTTCATCAACGTCGCCGACAACGCCTTCCTCGACCACAAGTCGAAGTCGGGGGCCGAGTGGGGCTACACCGTGTTCGGCCGCGTGACCGCCGGGATGGACGTGGTCGACAAGATCAAGTCGGTGAAGACCGGCTCCCAAGGCCCGTTCGCCAAAGACGCCCCCCAGCAGGCCATCGTCATCAAGTCGGCGCGTCGAGCCTGAGCGCCCGCGCGGCGGGCTCGGCGTTTGCTTGAAGCCCGCCCATGGCAACGGGCTATCGCCTCGCCCGCGTTCGCGGTGTGGATGTTCGCCTCGATCCGAGCTGGATCGTGGGCTTCGCGCTCATCACGTGGGGCCTCGCGGGCGCCTTGCTCGCGGTGCATCCCACGTGGGGACGAGCCCTCACGCTCCTCGTGGGGGCCATCGCCGCGCTGTCGTTGTTCGCCGCGGTGGTCGCCCATCAGGCGGCGGAGGCGACGATGGCGCGCGCGTGGGGTGTCTCCGTGCGTGACATCACGCTCCACGTCTTCGGCGGCGCGGCCCGGCTCACGCGTGAGCCGCCCACACCCAGGGCGGAGCTGTGGATGGCCATTGTCGGGCCCATCGTGAGCGTGACGCTCGGCCTCGTCGCGCTGGGCGCCGGCGCGCTGCTCGTCTCCCTCTCCGCTCCGGCCGGTCTGCCGCTGACCGAGCTCGTCCAGCACATCGGACCGGTCCCGACGGCGATCTTCTCGCTCGCGGCGGCGGGCTTGTTCGTGGGCCTCTTCAACCTGTTGCCGGGACTGCCGCTCGACGGCGGGCGTATCGTCCGCGCCGTGTCGTGGGCCTCCAGCGGAGACTTCCAGCGAGCCACCCGGGTCGCCGCGGAGGCGGGGCGCGCGCTCGGCTGGACGCTCACGGCTGCAGGGCTCGTCGTCGCGCTCGGCGGCGAGCTCGTGGCCGGCCTCGCCATCGCGCTGCTCGGCTGGCTCGTCCGCGCAGCGGCCGAGCAGACGCTCCGGGGCGCGGTCCTCGACGACCTGCTCGAAGGCATGCGGGTCGTCGACGTCATGCGCGTCGAGACAGCCAGAATCGGCGCGGACGCGCCGGTGGAAGATCTCCTCGACCGTGTGCTCATGCGCGACGCCGACCGCGTATTCGTGGTGTTCGAGGGCCGCCGCTTCGCCGGGCTCGTCACGCTGGCCGACATCCGACGTGTCGAAGACGACGAGCGAGACTCCACCGCCGTCCGCGAGATCATGACCTCGAGCGACAGGCTCCTCGTCGCGCGCGAAGACGAGCCGCTGCGTGAGGCCCTCCTCAAGCTGCGCCGCGCGGACGTCTCGCAGCTCCCGGTCCTCGGCTCGGATGGGACCTTCGTCGGCTTGCTCCTCGAACGCGACGTCACCCGTTGGATCGAGCTCTACGCCGGCGTCGAGCCGCCGGTCTCGCGCCGTCGCCCGCGCGCGCTGGGCGTCGCTCGAGCCTGATCACGGCCTGCGGACTCGAATCCCCAGGTCGGCGGACGAAAGTACGCAATCGGCGCTCCGATCCCCAGGAAACGAACGCGTCTCGCGCGCGGCATGGTTCCTGCGAACGCAGCCGCGCCTCGGAGGCTTCGCATGGGGACGCGCTCGTTTCGGCTTGCTCTGACACTCTCTCTCTTCTTGGGCGTCGCTTGCTCCGGCTCGGACGAGGACGGTGACGGCGGCTCGACCTCCTCGGGGCCCGAGACGAGCACGGGGAGCGGAGCAGGCAACGGAACGGGGGCTTCGACCGGGTCGGGAGGCACGACCACGGGAAGCGGCGGCGGCTCCGGCGGTGGGATCCCGAACATCCCGCCGGACCTGATCGATCCCGAGCGCATCACCCTGTGGAACCCCGGCATCGTCACCGACGACCAGCTCGGGCTGCCTCTCGGTCCCGACGGGCTCCCCACGCGCACGACCGTCTGCGCCTCGCTCACGCCCGGGCAGGACATTCAGGCCGCCATCGACGAATGCCCGGAAGGACAGGTCGTCCAGCTCGGCGCCGGCAGCTTCACCGTCTCGCAGACGATCTCGCTCACGAAGGGCGTCGTGCTCCGAGGCGCCGGCTCGAGCGGCGCGCCGGCCGGCACCACGATCGTCAAGCAGGGCGGTGGGACCGTCATCGAGATCGGCGATGACCGCGATCAGATCTGTTATGGCGGCGACGGCATCCCGCTCACGGCGGACGGCACCAAGGAGTCGAAGACGGTCGTGATCGGGGACGCGGCCGGCCAGTTCACGCCCGGCGATCTGGCCCTGGTGGACATCGTCGACGACGCGGAGGTCGACCAAGGGGACTGCCCCTATTTCAAGCGCGAGGACGGGCGCTCGGTCAGCCAGCGCGTCGAGATCGTCGCGGTGGACGCAGCGGCCGGCACCCTCACGCTCGGGTCCCCGCTCCATTGGCCCTTCCGGGCCGGGGGCAGCTACCAGGCCGCCATCACGCGTGTCACCGAGCCCACGACTCGCTGGGCCGGCGTCGAGTCGCTGCGGATCCAGGGCGGCTCCAACCCCGGCTACAACGGGCAGATGGCGGGTGGCATCGACATGTCGAACGCCGCTTATTGCTGGGTGAAAGACGTCCAGACGGACGAGACCATCGGCGGCATGCACGTCTCGATGACGGCGACGTATCGGTGTGTCGTCCGCGACAGCTACGTCCACCACTCGGCGAGCTACGGCTTCGGGCAAGACTGTTATGGCATCGTGCTCCGCTGCGGCGCGGCCGAGAACCTCATCGAGAACAACGTCGTTCGCTACATGAACAAGCCGATCATGTTCAACGTGAGCGGCGGCGGGAACGTCATCGCCTACAACTACGCCGACAACTCGTGGGCGACGCCGCCCGAATGGCAGGAGGTGAACATCGACTGCCACTGCTCCTTCCCTCACATGGAGCTGATGGAGGGCAACTACGCCCCCCACATGGGCGCCACCACGACACACGGCAACGCCGGCTACCTCACCTATTACCGGAACTACGCCTCCAGCCAGTTCGCATCGCCGGCCGTGGCCGGCTCGGACGTCACGCAGTCGGGGAACGTCACGGCGCTGCAGTTCGACGGCGGCGACATCGGCATGAACGTCCTCGGCAACGTGCTCGGGACGGACGGCTTGAGCGCCGTCTACGACGCACACGACAGCGGGCCCCGGTCCATCTACGAGCTCGGCAACGCCGGCGCCGGTGCAAACGACGTCGCCGCGACCACCCTCTTTCGCCACGGCAACTACGATTACGTGAACCACGCCGTCCTGTGGGACGCGGCGACGACCAACCAGACCCTGCCGCCCTCGCTCTACCGGACGAGCGCCCCGGGCTGGTGGCCTCCGGCGACGCCCTGGCCCTGGGTCGGCCCCGAGCTCACCCCCATGGTGGGCACGCTCCCCGCCAAGGCGCGGTCGGACGCGATGCAGTGAGGCTTCTGGCGACGCGCCCGCCGCGATAGCATGCCCGGATGTCGATCGTCCTGGTGCCGAAGGAGCCCGTCTCGCGTGAGGCGGTTTCGGAGTGGATGATTCGCTCGGAGCTCGTGCCGCACCCGACGCAGGAGGACGAGCACCTCTACTGGAAGCTGTGGATGACGCCCGACGAGAAGACCGCCGTCCATTACTACGAGGACCTGATCATCGACGTGAGCTCGTTCTCGATCGGCGGGAAGCGGAAGCTCACGTACGTGAAGAGACTCAAGAAGTCGTTTCCCATCTGGGAGCGAGACGACCTCCTCAAGCACGCGCTCTTCACGCTGGCCGACGGCACGCCGGAGCAGATCGCACACGTCGCGATGCTCGTCGCGGTCGACATGGAAGACTACGACGCTGCCTCCGCCGGAGTGCTCAACACGTTCCTCCACATGGATGAGCGAAGCACGCGCCTCGCGGGGGCGCGGGCGATGCGGATCCGGCCGTTCCCCTTCTTCCACTTGACGGCGGTGGAGCTCGCCAAGGACGAAGACGAGGAGATCGCCAGAGTCGGCCAGGGGCTCCTGAACCGAATCATCGAGCTCCACGGGTAGGCGCTCACCTCGCCGCGCAGAGCTGGTCGCGGTCCTCCCAGAACGTCGCCATCGCAGGCCACAGGCCCTTCGCGGCCTTCTTGGAGACGACCGCGCCGACGTGGCCGCCCTGCAAATGGAGGCGGTGTTTGTCGGTCGAGCCGGCCATGTCCATGATCACGGCGCCGCTCTGCCAGGGCACGATGGCGTCGTGCTCGAAGGTCACCGTGAGGAGCGGACAGCGGATGTTCTCGAGCTTCGCGGGCTGGCCCGAGAGGGAGAAGGTCCCTTTGACCAACGCGTCGCCGCGGTAGAGCTCCTCGATGTAGCGCTCGTAGCAGGCGCCGGGGAACGAGACGTTGTCGTTGCCCCACGTCTCGAGCGCGAAGAAGCCGTCGAGGAACTCGTCGTCCCAGGCCTTGTCGAGCATGGTGGTGGCCTTGGCCAGGTTCATCGTCGGGCGGAGCATGTGGAAAGCCGACTGCATGAGCTGCCAGGGCACGTTGCCGAGCCCCTCGACCACGCCCTTCACGTCGAAGGCGCGCGTCCGCGTCCAGCGGGAGAGCAGACCGCAGTCGTGGAAGCCGATGGGTGTGGCGAGCAGCGTGAGCGTCCCGACGTGCTCGGGGCGCACGGCCGCGTGGATGGCGGCGAGCGTTCCGCCCAGGCAATATCCGAGCACGTGCGCGCGCAGCGCGCCCGACTCGCGGCACGCGACCCGAATGGCGCGCCCGATGTAGCGGTCGGTGATCTCGTCGAACGTGAGGTAGCGGTCCTCGTCCGTGGGCGTCCCCCAATCGACGCAATAGACGTCGTGCCCGCGCGCGACGAGCCACTCCACGAAGCTCTTGCCGGGCATCAAGTCGAGCACGTAGTGCCGGTTGATGAGCGACGGGATGAGCACGACGGGCGCCCCGAATCGGCGGCCCTCCGGGCGCGCCACGTAATGGAGCAGGCGCCATTTGTTCTCGCGGTGGACCTCGCGGGCGGGCGTCTGGCCGACCGCGGGGCCCTTCTTGGCCAGGCGCTGCGCGAGAGCAAAGACGCGATCGATCACGGAGCGCCCTCGTCGTAGAGCGCCTCGAGCTCGCGCGCGAAGACCTCGTAGACCTTCTTGCGGCGGACCTTGAGCGTCGAGGTGAGCAGGCCGCCGGCGACCGTGAGCGGCGTGTCCATGATTCGGAACTTCTTGATCTGCTCGAACTTCGCCAGGTTCTCGTTCACCCGCTCCACGGCCTCCGAGACCAATCGATGGACCGCGGCGGCGCGCTCGCCGTTGTCCACGCCGTCCGCAGCGAGACGAGCGGCCACCGCCTCCGCGTCGAGCCAGAGCCCCGCGACGATGAACTTCTTGCCGTCGCCATAGACGACGGCGTGGGAGACGAGCGGCTCGTCCGCGAAGCGGAGCTCGATGTTGGCGGGCGGCACGTTTTTTCCGCCGGCCGTGACCAGGATCTCTTTCTTGCGATCGACGATCTGCAGGAAGCCGTCTTCCGTGAAGCGGCCGACGTCGCCTGTCTTGAACCACCCGTCGGGGGTGAAGCACTCGCGCGTCGCCGCTTCGTCCTTGTGGTAACCGCCGAACACATTGGGGCCCTTGGCGAGGATCTCGCCGTCGTCGTCGAGGCGAAGCTCGAGCGAGGGCAGGGGCTTGCCGACCGAGTCGAAGCGGAACTCCTTCGGGCGATTCAGGGTCAGCGTGGGGGAGCACTCGGTCAGACCATAACCCTCGAGCACGAGCAGCCCGTGTTTGTAGAAGAGCTCCTTCACCTCGCGCTTGAGCCCGGCTCCGCCGGAGAGGCAGAACTTGAGGCGGCCGCCGGTGCGGGCCGAGAGGCGCGCGCGTTGTCTCTCCAGGTCCGGCTCGGCGAGCGCCTCGGTCGCGAGCTTCTCCCAGAACGCCGGGACGCTGAAGAAGACGTCCGGCCTCACGTCGGGGAGCCGCTTGAGGACCGTCGCCGGGTCGCCGAGGTATGCCGTCCACCCGAGCGAGTCGCCGATACACGCCTCGCCGAACCCGAAGATGTGGCTCATCGGCAGCCACAGCAGATCGACGTACCCCTCCTCCAGGAGCGGCGCGAAGCAGCGCATCCAGTCGAGACCGTTGGTCCCCACGTTGACGTGTGTGAGAGGGACGCCCTTCGGGTTGCCGGTCGTGCCGCTCGTGTAGAGCATGAGCCCCGGCGCATCGAGGCGGATCGAGCTCAGGCGGTCGTCGAAGGTCGCGGGCGACTGCTCGTCTCGCTCGGCACCCCGGGCGAGCGCGGCAGGGAAGCGGATCATCCGCTCCTCCACCTCGTGGAGCGAAGGGACGTCTTTGCCCTTCTCGCGGAGCGCCTTGAGCACGCTGCCCACCTCGCCGGTGCGCGGCAAGAGGACGATGCGCTTCACGCCGTCGAGCTCCTTCCAGGCTTCGAGCAGGCGGGCGACGAGCTCGTCCCCGTCCACGAAGAGGACGGTCGCGTCGCTGTGTTTCGCGACGTAAGCAGCCTGGCTCGCCGTGCACGCGGGGTAGATCGGCACAAGCACGCCGCCGGCCGATTGGACGGCCATCGCGGAGACCATCCACTCGACCGAGTTCGACGCGAACACGGCCGCGCGCTCGCCCGACTCGAACCCGCCGCCCACGAGGAACATCGCCATTCGGCGGATCTGCTCCGCATAGCTCTTGTAGGTGACCGAGCGATAGTCGTCGCCTTCGGGCACCATGAAGCGGACGCGCGAGCTCCGCTCGGCGAGCCGATCGAAGATGGCGCGCGGCGCGGGTTTGATCTCTTCGTAGCGGGCGAGGTCGAGCACGGCGGTTCTCCTTACTGCGGCGTTGCGATCAGGGCCTCTGGGCCTTCAGGTCCGCGAGCTGCTCCTCCAAATCGAGCAGACGGCTCTGGATCTGGTTCAGGGCGTGGAGCGAGCGCTCCTGGTCGCGCTTGGTCGGAAGCCCGAACAGGCCCCACGTCTGGGCGACCGTCTTGTCGGCCTGCGCCTTGGCCTTCATCATCGTGGAGAGCCACGCGCCGGCGGGCTCGAGGACGAGCGGGCTCTTCATCCACTCCTCGAGGTACTTGGCGGTCAGGTTCTCCCACGAGTTGAAGTACTGCTTGAACAGATCCCAAGTCATCATTCGCCTGTCTCCTGGTTCAATAACCGAGGCGGCGCAGATCGGCCGCCGTCGAGAACAAATCTTCCGTCTCGCCGTCCACGCTGGTCGCGCGCGCCACCTCGGCGAAACACTCCGCATAAAAGGACACCTGTCGCCTCACGACCGGCTCCCCGACAGCGGGCTCCACCGTGACCTTGGTGATCACGCGGTGCACCTCCTCGAAGGTCAGCTGGGGCAAATCGATGCTGCCCACGGCGTCCACCGAGACCTCGTACGTGTCGCGGCCGGCGTACGGAATGCCGAACGCCACACCATTGGTGATCTGCCCCGTGGAAGCATAAGAAGCGCCCACCTCGACCGGCAGCTTCAGCACTACGATCGGCGGGTCGTAGACGAGCAGCGTGCGGCCTTCGGCCGGGTCCTGCTCCTTGGACGCGAGGCCGAGCAGCTGGATGCCGTCGTCGCGTGTCAGGCCGATGGACTCGAGCGTGCCCTCGCGGTTGAACGGGGTGACGAACGCCCCCTCCGGGAAGGACGAGGCGTACCATTTCCCCTCGAGGGTGGCCGGCACGACCGTCAGGGCCTGGTCGTCCGCGTAGTCGACAGCGAGGTCCCACTCGGCCACGCCGTCCGTCGTGGTGCCCTTCAGGTCGACCGAGCGCGTCTGGCCGGGCGGCGACACGACGTAGCGGATCGAGGTGCCGATCGCGGCCTGCAGCTCGGAGGCTTCGATCTTGCCGTCGAGGTTCGGCAGGCACTCGAGCGGCTGCGGATCGGGATCCGTCGCCTCGTCGCGGTCGGGTGGAATGGTGAGGTTGTCCCCGCACGCCGCGAGCAACAACGCCAGAACGGCGAGCGCACCCCCCTCCACGGAGTGGAGGGGGGCCAGGGGGGAGGAACCCACAGGAGTAACGATTCTGTCGTCCATGCGCGCCAGTCCTCTCACCAACCTCACCGACCTCACAGCCCGACCCCAAATGCATACGCGAGCCGCAGCCGCCAGACCTGGGCGATCTGCGCCGGCAATCCAGCGCCATCGAGGCCCGACATCGGGAAGAGCGTGCCCTGCTCGAGCGCCGCGGAGAACCCGACGTCGCTCTGGTAGATGATCGTCGGGTCGAGCTCGACGCCCAGCATCCGGTCGCCGCTCGGGGTCGACTCGGGCACGGCCGCAAACGAGACCACACCGGCCAGGCCGACGGTGAGCTTGCCCCGCAGGTTGGTGAAGAGGTCGTAGCGGAGGTGGGGCTTCAGGTAGATCGCGTCCGTCACGGTGCCGATGATCTCGCGGAAGAGCACGCGATCGATCCGGTAGTCCGGGTGGAAGCGGAAGTTGTTCACCTCGCGATCGAACGGCGGGTTCGCCTGCGGTCCTTCGAGGTCCCCCTTCTGCGGCGGGCTACCGTACGCGGGCGGAAAGGCGCCGAATCCGGGCGCCTGGTCGCCGCTCGCGAAGCCGGCGTTCAGCCCGCCTCGGAAGCGCCCCTCGTCGTCGCCGGCCTCGGTCTCGAGCGCGACGCCGAGCGCGTTGGAGAGCACCGGCTCGCGGTAGAGCGCGCCCGGGATCAGGCTCGCTTGCGCTACCTCGGCGTGTTGGTAGGCGGCCTCGGCCTCGACGCGGAAGTTCCGGCCCTCGAACCGCAGCCACAGATCCGCCGCGACCGCGTCGTAGCCGCGCGCCATGACCTGCCCCGGCTCGAGCGCCACGGCCTGCGCCGTCGGCAAATAAGTCGCGGGGATGTCCGAGTCCTGGAAGCGGTACGAGAGCAGCGCGCCGTATTCGGGCGTGATCTTCCCGGCCTTGGCGCGGCGCGCGCGGGCGGCCTCACCTCGCCAGCGCGACACGGCGAAGCTGAAGGTGTGCACCATGGCCGACGGCTCGACGTCGATCACGCGCGCCTCGGTCCGATCCGGCTCGAACGGGCCGGTGGCCGAGAAATCGTAGGCGACGGCCCACAAGTGGCCGCCCAGCGGCGTCACGAACGCCACGCGATCCGCCGAGTCGCCTTTGTCGCAGTCGAGGCAGTCCCCACCGTTGGCGAGCATCCCGAGCCCCCAATGAGCGCCCATTCGCCCGATCGTGAGGAGGCCGAGCGGCGTCAGCACCTCGCCGTACAACCGGCGGATGCGAATGGCGGGCTCGTCGACCTTCTGCGTCGCGGACGCCGCGGGGATGCCCTCCGGCGCGCCGCCGAGCGCGACGTTGTCGAGCACGTCGATTCGCGACTTGATGGCCATGTCGCCCCACGGCGCGTAGATGCCGATGTCCGCGCGGCCGCGCATGTCGAACGCCGAGAGCCATTGGCCGGTCCGCTCGACCGGGACCGGGAAAAAGAGCTGACCGGAGGGCGTCGGGCCGCGATCGAGATCGAGGTTGTAGAAGAGCGACCCACGCGTGCGGAAGTAGCCGTCGAACCGGAGGACCGAGTCCGGCGCCTCGAGGTCCTGGCCGTAGTCGGTCAGGCCCGACGCACGCGTGTCGGTCGCGGCGAACAGGCCGGCCAATGCGAAGCCGAACGAGATCGCGAGGCGCTTCATGGAGTCGCTCCCGGCTCCGCGGCGGGCTCACGCGGCTGTTCGTCCTCCGGCGCCTTCGTGGGCTCCTTCGGCGGCTCGACCTTGGCCGGCGCCGCCGCCGGCAGACCCTCCGCCAGGAAGGCAGCGAGATCTCGCGTCGACGGGCGCACCGCCTCGATCATCGGGAAGTGACCACACGCGGGGTACACGACGAGCTTCGCGTTCGGCAGGTCCTTCGAGAGTCGCTCGCCGACCTCGAGCGGCGTCACGCGATCTTCCCGCCCCCAGAGCAGGAGCACCGGTACGCCGATCTTCGGGTAGCTCTTCTGGACGTCTTCGTAGCGTTGCCCGCGAATCGCGGCGAGCGCCGCCGCCTTCGTCCCGGGGCGCGACAGCTGATCTTCCACCGTCTCGATCAGCTCCTCGGTCACGTATTTCTGATCGTGGAAGGCGATGGCGATCTTGTCGTCGGGCCGCTCGTCGTAAAACGCTCCGATCAAGAGCTCGCCCATGCCGTCCGCGCGTGACCAGAGGAACGTCATGGGGATTTGCTCCTCGTAGACCCAGGCGTCGTAGAGGGCGATGCGCGTGACCTTCTTCGGCTCCATCAGCGCGAGCTGCAGGGCCACGCTCGAGCCCCACGAATGGGCCACGATCGCAAACGGCTCCTCCACGCCGAGGGCGCCGAGCAGGCCGAGGACGAGCTCCGCCTGGGCCTTGGGCGAGTAGTCGCCCTCCGGACGATCCGTCCAGCCGAAGCCCTTCAGATCGAGCGCGATCACGCGGTGGCGCTTGGCGAGGGTCTTCCTCACCCCGGTCCAGGTGCCCAATGACGAGGCGAAGCCGTGGATGAGCACGACCGGCGGGCCGTCCCCTTCGTCCGTGTAATGGACACGCGTGCCCTTCACGACCTCGAAGGTCGCGCCTTTCGGCGCACCGGGCAGCGGCCCCTGGTGATGGGAGAGGCAGCCGGTCAGCGAAAGGACGAGGCCGAGGGAGAACGCGCGCCGCTTCATGGCGAGAGCCGGCGAACCTCCGCCGCGTCCTGGAACTCGATGTCGGGCTCGTTGGCTTGCGACACGATTGTCGCCACGCTGCCGAAGCACTCGGTCACGAACACGTAGGTGCGCGTCGTCGTCGGGAAGCCGCCGAGCCAGCGGGTGAGCTCGACGCGGACGCGGAGGGCGTCGAACTCAGCGAACGGCGTGATGAGCGTGCCGCGCGCGTCGACCGTGCTCTCGTATTCCTCGAGGTACGTCGCGAAGACCCCGCTCGCCAGGCCCGACACCGTGGCCGAGTCCGACCACGTGGCGCCCTCTTCCAGCGGGAACTTCAGCACGGTGACGGGGACGTCGTACGTGAGCTCGGTCTTCGTCACGCCGTCTTCCGGGGACACCACGCCGAGGAGCGACAGCTCCGCGTCGGAGACCTGGAACACGCCGAGCAGCGTCTCGGTCTCCGAGAGCCGCGCCGCGTACGTCGCCCCCGGGAACGTGGCAGAGAACCAGGTGCTGGTGATGTCCTGCGTCTCGAGGAGCGAGAGGTGATCGCCCGGCAGGTCGACCGCGAGGTCCCACGTCCGAGCGCCGCCCATCATCGTCCCGGCGGTGTCGACGGTCACGTCCGTCGCGGCGCGGAACTTCGCCGAGAGCCCGACCTCGATCGGCACCTCGTCGCGTGTGATGGTCCCGTCGTTGTTGGGCTGACAGAGGAGGCCGCCGCCGGCCCCGGCGCCCGTTGTCGTGCCGGTGGTCGTCCCCGTTCCCGTGCCCGTTGTCGTGCCGGCTCCGCCCGCGCCCCCGCCGCCCGGAGCATCGGGGTCCACACAAACGCCGTCATTGCAGGCGCCGCTCTCGCAGTCCGCCCCGCTCTCGCAGGGCTCGCCCACAGGGCTCGAGACGGCACAGCCGAGGACACTCCAAGCGATCGCCCACCAGACTTTCGAGCCAGCCCGCATCGTTACCTCGTCTGCGCCGATGTTGCAGCGCAACAACCAACGTGGGCCCTCTATGCATTCGCCGGAGTTGCTCGTCAAGGGGCATGTTGCGTCGCAGAATCTCCCACGTGTCCGGGCTTGCGGACGGCCGCGCCCAGGGGTACGCCAGAGCCCGAAGTTGTTGCGTCGCAGCGAGCCGCCATGACCACCACGATCAAGAAGTACTCGAACCGCCGGCTCTACGACACCGACGAGAGTCGCTACATCACGCTCGAGGAGCTGACGGAGCGCATCAAGAAGGGGACCGACGTCCGCGTGGTGGACGCCAAGTCGGGCGAAGATCTCACCCAGTCCACGCTCGTGCAGATCGTCCTCGAGACGCCCGCGGCCAAGCTCATGCCGGTCGGCCTGCTGGCCCGGATGATCCGGATGCAAGACGACGCGCTCGGCGAGTTTTTCTCCCGGTACGTCACGGCCGCCCTCGAGATCTACCTCTCCGCCAAACAAGGCGCGCAGGCCGTCTCGCCTTATTTCCCGCTGGCGACGCTCCCGTTCAACGCCGGCAACGCGCTCGCCCGCGCCGTCGGCGGCCTGCCGTTCTGGGGGAACGACGCCGGGTACGCGCAGCAGGCGCCCTACGCGCAGGCCCCGTACACGCCGCCGCAGCAGCCCGTGGCGCCGCCGCCGCCGCCGGCCGCTCCGCCGGCGCCTCCCGCGGCGAGCGAGTCGCAGGTTGCTGCGCTGCGAGAGGAGCTGGATGAGCTGAGAAAAGAGCTGCGCGCGCGCCGCCCGAAACGGTCGTGATGTTGCGTTGCAACAATTTTCCCTTGACCGACTGAGGGGCGAGATCTAGGTTCCCGCCGCTCCCAGGAGCGGAAAGGTTACCTCGATGTTCACGAACCCCTTTGTGCAGTCGCAGCAAATGTTGGACCTCTGGACCAAGGCCACGCAGGAGCAGATCTCCCGCATGGACCAGATGGCGGAGCAGCTCCACAAGATGCAGGGGCAGGCCGTCGAGCGCACCCGCGAGGCGATCGACGAGACCGCGCGCCTCATGAAGGAGTCGCTCGCTTATTCGACGCAGCTCTCGGCCGAGTGGCGCAAGATCACCCTCGACGCGACGAAGAAGGCCGCCGAGGTCGTCGCCCCCAAGGCGTGATGGTCGCGCTCGCACCGTCGTCGCGCGACACGGTCATGACGGACGGGACCGCCCGGCTCTACCGCTTCCCCGCGGGAGCCCCGGGTGGCCCGCCCGTCCTGCTCGTGCCTTCCCTCATCAACCGCTGGTACGTGCTCGACCTTCGGGCGGGCTCCAGCATGGTCGAAGGCCTGACCGCGGCCGGGCTCGATGTCTTCTGCCTCGACTGGGGTGAGCCCAACGACGAGGATCGTTACCTCGAGTGGGACGACGTCGTGGCCCGGCTCTCGCGGACCATTCGGCGCGTTCGGCGCGAGGTCGGCGGGGAGGCCGTCGGTGTCCTCGGCTATTGCATCGGGGGCACGCTCAGCACCATCCACACCGCGCTCGAGCCCGACTCGGTCTCAGCGCTGGTGAACCTCGCGGGGCCCATCGATTTTTCGGAGGCCGGCTTCCTCGGCCACATGACGAACCCGCGCTGGTTCGATCCCGAGGCGATCGCCGGCGCCGGCAACATGAGCGCGCAGCAGATGCAGGCGGGCTTCGTCGCCCTCCGCCCCACTGCGCCGCTGTCGAAATGGGTCGGCTTCCTCGATCGCCTCGGCGACGCGGAGCGCCTCGAAGCGCTGCAGAGCCTCGAGACCTGGGCGAGCGACAACATCGCTTTTCCGGCCGCGGCGTACGTCCGCTACATCAAGGAGCTCTATCAGGAGAACCGGCTCATCAAGGGCGAGCACGCCGTGCGCGGAAAGAAGGTGGACCTCTCGCGCATCACGTGCCCGGTCATGACGGTCACGACCGGTCGCGACGTCATCTGCCCGCCGCCTTCGGCCCTCGCGCTCAACCAGCGCGCCTCGTCGGAGGACAAACGTCACGTCTCGATCCCAGGGGGACACGTGGGCGCCGTCGTCGGAGAGAAGGCGCGCACCATCTTGTATCCAGCCCTCGCGAAGTTCTTCCGCGAGACCAGGAGAACGGTAGAAGCATGAAGCTCGATCAGCTCAAAGTCATCGTCACGGGCGCCGGCCGCGGTATGGGCGCCCATTTCGCCACCCGACTGCACGAGGCCGGCGCGCGCGTCGCCGCCGCGGACATCGACGAAGCCGCGCTCGCGCAGCTCCCGGCCGGCATCGATCGGCGCCGCCTCGACGTCTCGAAGGAGGCGGACGTGGTGGACTTCGTGAGGTGGGCCGCTGGCGCGATGGGCGGGCTCAACGCGCTCGTCAACAACGCGGGCATCCTCCGCGACGGTCTGCTCGTCAAGCGCGACAAGAAGACCGGCGAGGTGAAGAAGATGCCCATCTCCGATTGGGAGGCGGTCATCGGCGTGAACCTCACGGGCGCCACGCTCATGGTCCGCGAGGTCGTCGCCAACATGCTCGAGCGCGAAGATCGCCCCGGCGTCATCGTGAACATCTCGAGCATCTCGAGGCACGGCAACCGCGGTCAGTCGAACTACGTGGCCGCCAAGGCCGCGCTGGCCGCCAACACCGTCACGTGGGCCCGCGAGTTCGCTCCTTATGGCATCCGCGCGACAGCCATTGCTCCCGGCATGATCGAGACCCCGATGACGCAGGGAATGAACCAGGCCGCGCGCGACGCCCTCGTCGCCAACATCCCCTCGGGTCGCATCGGCGTCCCGGAGGATATCTGGCAGGCCGTGCGCTTCTGCCTCGAGTGTGATTACGCCAACGCGCGCACGTACGACGTGGACGGCGGCCTCTCGATGTGACCGTGTGCCGAGCCGGCGACGGCACCCGGGCTGGCAGGGAGGCGCCGCCGTTTCACCCCCCGCCCCCCTCACCAACGTGAGGGGGGAGCCCCGGCGTCAGAAGTCGCGGAATGGCTCGCCGCGCGGATTGGTGGTGCCGGGCGGGGGTGGGGAAGGGGGGGCGCTCGGCTGCGCCGACGGCTTCCCCTTCGTGGCCTTGGCCGCCGACGGCGTGGCCGGCGCCGAGGAGGGGGGCGCGCCCTCGGCGGCCGATGCCGACGCCGATGCCGGGGGAGGGGGAGGGAGATCGGTCGGGGCTGGAGATGACGGAGCAGTCATGGTTGGCTCCGCCGCCGCCTTGGCCGTCGTCGTGGCCGCCGTCGCAGCCAGGGAAGCCGGTGGGGCTCGTTCGGGCGGCTCGCTCGAGCGCAGGCCCATGACGAGCGCGGCGACCGCGCCGACCCCAGCCACGACGAGCGCGATGGGCCAGAAGCTCCGGTCGCGTTTGGACGGCGCGCGCGTCTCGGACGTCATCACGACCTTGCTCGCGTTGGTCTGGAGCTGCGGGCTCTCGCGCTCGTCGGAGGCCGCCGCGTCGCGCGCCTCCCGGATCATCGAGGGTGCATCGAGCGCCGCGCGCCCGGCGAGGGCGGATCGCAGCCGCTCCTCGAACGCCGCGCGCTCCTCGGCGAAACACCGTCCGAGCAGCGCCGCCAGGTCGGACTCGTCGACCGAGGCGCTCCGCGCCCGAAGCACGCTCCGCAGCGCCTCGCGCACCTCGAGCGCGGTCGCGAAGCGACCCTCTTTTGTTCTCGCCATGCAGCGCGCGATGACGTCGTCGAGGGCCTCAGGGACCGAGTCGAGGACGTCGCGCGCGCGTGGGATCTCGCTCGACGCGATCCGCAAGGTCGCCTGCGCCGGCGGGAGATGCGCGTAGAGCGGCCGGCCGACGAGCATCTCGTAGAGCACGACACCCAGGGCGAAGACGTCGCTGCGGCGATCGAGCGGCTCTCCCATGAGCTGCTCGGGCGACATGTACCCGAACTTGCCCTTGATGACCCCGCTCGCCGTCTCGCGTGAGCTCTCGAAGAGCTTGGCGACGCCGAAGTCGAGCAGGAGCACCCGGCCCTCGTACGAGAGCAGGACGTTCTGCGGCGATACGTCGCGGTGAATCACGCCGAGGAGCGCGCCGCCTTCGCCCTTCAGCTCGTGTGCGGCGTGCAGACCGGCTGCGACCTGCATCGCGATCCAGGCCGCGAGCTCGGGGTCGAGCGGCTCGCCGCGCTTGAGCAGGTGGGACAAGGAGACGCCTCGAACGAGCGGCATCGCGAGGAACAGCTCGCCTTTCTCCATCCCGAGCTCGAAGGTGTCGAGCACGTTGGGGTGCGTGATGCGCGCCGTGAGCTTCGCCTCCTGAACGAACGCGTCGATCTCTTCCGGCGTCTGCTCCTGGGAGTTCAGGAGCTTGATCGCCACGGTCCGGTCGACGCCCCGTTGCCCCTCGAGGATCGCGGCGAACACCGAGCCCATCCCGCCGCGCGCGATCCGAAACAGCAGCCGATATCGGCCGGCCATCCGCTTCGTCGGTGGGGTAGCGACGCCCTCGGTCGGCCTGGGTCCCCCCTCCGCCGGCTCCGGCGCCGCCGGCGTCGCCGCTGCGCCCACCGCTGGACGCTGGGGCAGGGTCGGGAGGTCGTCCGGGCGCGTCGCCACGCTCGGAGCGTACCATCCGCCTGGGAAGACGGGGCGCGCTGGGATAAGCTCGGTTTCTATGTCGCTTCGCGCCGCTGCTTCTCTTCTCGTCGCGGGTGCCCTCGTCGTCGCGTGCGCGGAGGGGGCGGACATCGGCGAAACAGGCGGAGCCGGCGGGGAAGGCGGCGTGCTCACCGGCGCGGGCGTCACCAACGGGCCGACCACCACGGCGGGGTCGACCACGAAGGCGAGCTCGACCTCGTCGTCGAGCACCGGCGAGGGCGGCGACATGTCGACGACGACCTCGTCGACCGGCACCGGGATGATGTGTGACTACGACGCGCCCGACACCTGCGCGACCGCCGAGATCATGCCGGCCATCGCGGGCGACACCGGCGGGCCCACCGTCACGCGCAAGGGCACCACGTCGAAGTGGTTCAAGGTCCACATCCAGGAGCAGGACAGCGGCGTCTTCGAGACGGATCTCTCGTACACCGTCTCGCTCATCTCCCCCCCGGGGATGGACTACAACCTCAAGGTCTACCAGGGCCCGCAAGACGGAAGCCCCGACTGCAACGCTTCGCCGATCAACGGCGCCGGCTCCCCCGAGGTCGTGAGCGCGTCTTGGGACGACGACCAGGGCATCGGCGGCGAAGACGACAGCCTCTGGCTCAACATCGAGGTCATCTACGTCTCCGGCAGCGCCTGCGACCAGAACGCCGAGTGGACGCTCACCGTCGCAGGCAACACCTGACCTCGGTCCGCGTCAGATCGCCGGCCCGTTCTCGATTCGCATCTTCATCTCCGACAGGTTGATGGCCCCGCACACGTTGGCCTTCGACTTGTCGGGCACGGACTCGAACACGCCGTCGAACGCCTTCTTGAAGGAGCTGTTCGATTCCGCCGCCTTCATCGCGATGTCGGCGGCCTTCTCCTTGTCCTTGGCGTTGCAGGCCTCCTCCACCTTCTTCAGCTCCTCGAGGGCGGGGCCCTTCTTGCAGCCGGAGAGGGTCACGAGGGCGAGGGCGAGGGCGGGCAAAAGCGAGAGCTTCATGGTCAATCTCCTGTTCAACGGGGAAGACGCACGCCCTCGCCGGGTGTCGCCGAAAATCGACAGCGGCGGTACATTCACCTCGTGAAGGAAAAGCACATCCGGGTCCGCATCGAGCAGTGCCTTGCCCTGGCCAAGGCGAGCAACTGCCCCCGGCGCAAGTTCGGAGCGCTCCTCCTCGACCCCGACCGCAACGTCATCCTCATGGACGGGTACAACGGCGGCCCGCGCGGCGGCGGCGAGCTCTGCGGCGGCGACGCGTGCCTCCGCGACACCCTCCGCATCGAGTCCGGCACCCGCATGGAGATCGGCTGCCATCACGCCGAGATGAACGTCATCTGCAACGCGGCCGCCAACGGCGTCCGTTGCCGCGGCGCCTGGCTCATCGTCACCGGCGAGCCTTGCATGATGTGCGCGAAGATGATCCACCACGCAGGCATCGTCCGCGTCATCGTGGTGGAGGGCGGCTACGCCGGCGCCAACGGCGTCGAGTACCTGCGCGACCACGGGGTGGAGGTCGCCAACGTCGACGGCCCGCGCGATCCGCGCATCGTCACCGCGGCGACGTGAGCGACGCGTTCACCTCGGAGCGAGGCACGGCAACGCGCCGCCCGCTCCGCCCAGGCCGCCTTCTCCGCCTGCGCCGCCGCCACCCAGCGGCGCCGACAGACAAGGGCCCGGCGTGCCGCCCTCGCCGCCGGTGCCGCCCTCGCCGCCGCCGCCGAGCTGCTGCGACAGGCACGGCTGCGGCGTCCCACCAACGCCGTCGTCATCATCCACCACGACCACGTCCGAGCAGCCGTCGCAGGCCGCCGCTGGAGCCGCCAGCGCCGCCAGCGCCGTCGCGATCAAGCGAGCGCGCCGCGAGAGGATGCTGTTGCGGTCTTCGTCGTCCATGGTGGGGATAGGGTAGCAGAGGGGGAGGGGGCGTTCAGAATTGTAGCAGCGCTGCCGCAGTCGCTTGCGTCGCTTGACCCGCGCTCAGCCCCGCCAGACCGGTCGGATCGGCGAACGACAGGTCTCCGAGGTCCGGTGCCTCGCCCATGAACGCGACGATTAGCGCGTGACCGCCGGCCCCGCTGCCGCCGTCCCCGCCCGGAGCGCCCGGGCTGCCGTCGCCTCCGTCGCAGGCGTCTTGGTAGCCCGTTGCCCCGAACCCGTTGTCTCCACCCGGCCCGCCGGCTCCACCCATGGCGCCGTCGCCGCCTTTGCCCACCACTGCTGTGGACTCGACGAATGTCAGCTTGCTGTTCAGCGAGATGATCGCGATGCTCGAGCCGCCGGAGCCGCCAGCGATTCCGGCGCCGCCGCCGCAGCCGCCAGCCCCACCACCACCGCCACCCTTGCCAGTCAGCGCGCCGCCGCCGCCGCCGCCGCCGCCGGGGGCGCCAGGCCCGCCGTTCGTTGCTGTGGCAGGAAGGAAGCCAGCCTCTGAAATGGCACCGTTCCCGGTTGCGTCCATTCCGTGCATCCCGGATGTTTCGGGCTGACCGCTCCCGCCGTTGGTGCAGTTGGCGTTGCCGCCGTTGGCTTGAGCAGGCTGCCCTTGTTGGCCCGGCTGTGGCGTGGGATTCCCATTCCCGCCGTTTCCGCCGGCTGCTCCGCAGGTGGATGCAGCACCGCCCCCGCCGGTCGCCGAGATCGAAGCGATGGCGCTCGCGCCATCGGCTCCGGCTCCGCCGGCCTTTCCGGCGGTGCCCGCTTGGCCCTTCCCCGCTTCGATGCCGACGCGGGTGAAGACGACCTCCGCCTCATTGGCAATGACGGCGACGGAAGAGCCACCCGGCTCGGTTGCATCCGCAGCCCGGAAGACCATCCCGTGAATCTCGGTCCGTCCACCCCCGCTCAAACGAAGCGCTGGCGTCCCCGTCGGGGCGGTGACCACGGTGCGCGCCTCGAGAGAGAACTTCCACGAGCCACATTCGAGCCCGCCCAGGAGGGTCGTCCCACCGGGCAGCTCGATACCGGTCGTGTCGGCCGCATCTCCGCAGACGAAGATCGGCCCACCTGCGGACACTGCCTCGGCGATTGAGCCGAAAGGCGAGCTCTTGGAGCCATCCCCACCGCTCGCCCCTGGCTCCACGAAGACGCCGCAGGACTCAGGCGGCGCCTTCCCATCCGCGGCCGCACACTCATCGGGGATGTTGCCCCCGCCGCCCCCGCCCCCGCCCCCCGAGCCAAGGGTGAACTCGGGGCCACGGCAGCCGCTCGCGACGACAGCCGTGAGCCCCATCAGGGCGAGCGCGATCGACCAATGCAAGACGTTCATCTTCTTCAGGGGAATGCGAGCTCCACAACTGCTTCGCCGCCGGGCGCTCCGCTGCCGCCCTGGCCCGCCTGGAAACCCGTGGGCGTCATGGCGCTCAGACCGACCAATGCATTCGAGACACCAGAGTACGCAATGATCGCTGCATGCCCACCGCTGCCGCCACCTCCAGGTCCGCCATCACCTCCATCGCCCCCGACACCGCCGGAGCAAGCGCGCGTCGGAGCCGGGGGAGCACACAAGCCGCTGCAGCCACCCAGCCCGCCGTCTCCACCCGATCCACCCGCTGTCGACTGTCCGCCCGTGCCGCCGTCACCGGCGTAGCCGACGACCGCCGTGACATCCAGAAACGTCAGCACTGCGTTCAGGGACACGATCGCGAACGAGGAGCCGCCGCCTCCTCCACCGGTGCTTCCGAGGGAGCCGCAGCCGCCTGCTCCACCACCTCCGCCCCAGAACAGGCTGTTGATCTTGGCGCCGCCGCCTCCGCCGCTCGTGCCGTTCGTCCCGGTTCCCCCGACCCCGCCGGATCCCGCGACGAACCCCGTTGCGCCAATCGTTCCCATTCCGCCGGGGGCCCCTGGAGCGCCATTGGTGCCGTCGACACCATCAGCGCCGCTCGTGCAGCTCGTGGCTCCTGAGGTGCCACCCAGGCCTTGAGGCGTCGCAGCAAAGCAAACCTGAGTGCAACCGCCGCCCAAGATCGGGGTGCAGATGCAGGACCCACCATCCCCACCCTGGGGCGCGCAGCTGCTCGTTCCGCCTGATCCGCCGCCAAGTTGGTAGGTGGTGCCCCCTTCCGTCCCATCGGTTCCTGCCGCGCCCGCTGCGCCATTCGTGCCCGCTGCCCCGGTTGCGCCTGCGCCCGCAAGGAGATCCACACGTGCTAGATCGAGCGACCCTCCGTTCATCAACACGACGATGGAGGACCCCGACGCGGTCGTAGCGTCACGGGCTTCGATGGTGAAGCCCGTGATCGCGATCGCCGCCGTGTTGAGCTCATTGCGCAGCGGGATCGTGTCGCTCGGCGCCGTCCACGGTGTTCGCGCGGCCAAGTCCCACGCCCAATCGCAGCTCAGTTCGCCGTGGATGCGGCGATTGGCTGGAACGACTGCTGCCTCGTCGAGCGCACCACAAACATAGATGCGATTGTTGGCGTCAGACGAGGCGGACAGGGCGGCCGAGAGGGTATTGAAGGGCATCGTTTGTGTGCCGTTCCCCCCTTCGTCCGCGTTCGTGTTGACGAAGATCCCGCAGCTGGCATCGATGGTGAGCTGGTCATTGGGGGTGCACGTGTCCGGGCCGCCTCCACCTCCGCCGTCGCCACCGGTGCTCGAGGAGCTGGACGACCCCGAGCTCGAAGAGCTCGAAACGGAGGAGGTCGTGGTGCTGGTCACATCGGAAGTGGTCGTGCTGGAGTTGCCGCTCCCGCCTGAGCCTCCCGTTCCCCCGTCATCCCCACATGCCACGGTCGTCACAGAAACGCCGACGAGACCCAAAGCCCCGACGGAAACACCCAGAATCTTCATGTGTGGCCCCTCGTTTGTTCCTAAGGAAACGGTGCTATCGAGCTCGCAGACTAGCTGCTGCACCGTCGCGGTCCAAGTCTTGACTTCGCCCAGTGGCTCGCTTGCACACGCGGCTCCGGCAGAGTAAGCCCTGCCGGAAGCTCGACTCGCGTTTGTTACGCCCGCGGCACGCTCAAGGGAACGGCAGCTCCAGGTCCGCATGCCCGTCCGGAGCCGCGCCGGCGCCCTCGCCGGCTTGCGTCGCGGCAGGAGGGGTCGCGGTGAGTCCGGTGAGCGGGTTCACGACGCCGGTGTACGCGATGATGGCCGCGTGACCGCCACCGCCGTTGCCGCCGGTGCCGCCGCTGCCGCCGCTGCCGCCGTTGCCACCTCTGCACCCGAACGCGGAGGGCTGGAAGCAGAGGCCGGAGCAGTTTCCGATGGCGCCTTCTCCTCCGTCGCCGCCAGGCGCGCTCGCGCCGCCCGCGCCGCCGTCGCCGGCAGTGCCATCGATCTCCGCCGTGACGTCATCGAAGGTGATCGCCGCGTCGAGCGAGACGATCGCCAACGAGGAGCCGCCGCCGGTACCACCGGTCGAACCGGCGCCGCCGCAGGCGCCCGCGCCGCCGCCGCCGCCATGTCTGTACAGATTGGTCACCCTGGCACCGCCTCCACCCGCGCCCAACCCGTTTGCTCCCGCGGTGCCGCTTCCCGCGACGGCCGGTGTGAAGCCGTTGGGGCCGATCGAGCCTGCACCACCGTCCGCGCCGGGCGTGCCGTCTGCTCCGTCCGTTCCGTCCTCTCCGTCGGTGCAAGTGCTCGTTGAAGAGGTCCCACCCAGGCCCGCCGGCGTAGCCACCGAAGCCAGACAGAGCTCGTTGCCCATGAACGTGCTGCACGAGACGGTAGCTCCGTTGCCTCCCGAGCTGCATCCGGCGCTCCCACCAATTCCACCGCCCGCGGCGTTGCCAGTGAGGCCATCGCCGCCGTCTTCACCCGCGGCGCCCATCGCGCCCGCCGAGCCCGGCTGGGCTGTGCCCGCGCTGATGTCGACGCGCGCGAGAGCGAGCGAGCCGCCGTTCGCGAGCACGGCGATCGACGAGCCCTGCGGCATCGCGGCGTCGCGAGACTCGATCGCGAAGCCCGTGATGACCGTCGGCGACGCCCCCGCTTCAGTCCGGAGCGGAATGGCGTCGTTCGGCGCGGTCCACGGCGTACGCGCTGCCAGATCCCACTCCCAGCTGCAGTCCAGCTCGCCGTGGACGCTGCGACCTCCGGGTACGGTGACCGACTCGTCGACCGCCCCGCAGACGTAGATGCGTGAGTTCGCGTTGTCCGACGCGGCCACCGCGCTCGCGAGCGAGTTGAACGGCGCGCCCTGCGTGCCGTTGCCCCCCTCGTTTGCGTTCGTGTTCACGAAGATTCCGCACGTCGCCTCGATCGTCAGGCCGTCGTTCGGCACACACGTGTCGATCGGTGTGCCGCCGCCCACGCCTTCGCCTCCAGTCCCTTCACCCCCGGTCCCCCCACCCCCGGTCCCTCCACCACCGTTCCCGCTTCCGCCGGTGCCACCGGTCGACGACGTGCTGCCCGTCGTCTGACCGCTGCTCGTGGAGCCCGTGGTCGTCCCGCTCGTCTCGCTTCCCGACGAGCCGCCGGTGCCCGAGTCGTCTCCGCACGCGAACGTGGTCGTCGCGAGCGCGAGCAGGCCCAGCCCCGTCGCAAATCGCGCGAGCTCCGGCGGAAGGTGAAGGCTCGGACTTCGCCAGGACGACGACCCGATCTGGAGAGTGTTGCTGCGCTTGCCATTCTTGATAATCATGACGACTCCGTTAGTGAAAAGAGGGACGCAGGCTCCGGCCGCGCGGTCCCTTTCCGCGTGCCCTTCGCCTCCGGGGTTCTCTGTCGCGGCCACCTCGCGACCGAGGACATCCGAGGTGCCAGCTCATCCCCCAAGCGGGCTCGGTCGGGTCCGGTGGCTGCGGTGCAAGTTATTGAAATGCCTTGCTTAAGCGGCGCAGGCTGCGGCCGCGGGCGCGCAGCGAGATTTTTTTCGTCGTGTCGTGGCTCGCCTCTCTTGGGACGTCCTCGGGGCCTTCTTCTGCCTTCTCGGGGGGCTCGCCCCGGTCCTCGCCGCGGCCCGAGCAGTTGGCTCTGATGGGCGAGCGGCTGGGGACGTGCGGCAGGCGCGCAGGTCTGCTTACCTTCCGGTCGGCGCATGACCGCGAAGAGAGAGCTGGCGACTTCGAGATGGCAGCGACGCGCCTTCGTCCTGAGCGTCTCGCTGGCGGGGGCGAGCTGCGGCGCACCTCAGACGTGGACCGCCCCGCCGTTGCGTGATGGTTCCGCCGTCCACCAGACCGCCGCCGCGACCGCCGCCGCGAGCGATCTCGCGCCTCCGCCAGCCGACCTGGTCGCGGCGTTCAGCCTCTCGCCGCTCTACACCAAGCACCTCATGGTGGGCGGCTTCCCGATCCTCGGCAGTCGCACCGCCGCGGACGGCGGGCTCCGTGAAGCGGCGTACCTGGTCGAGAGACTGATCGGGCATCGTCCCGACATCCTCGACGCGCTCGCCCGCCGTCGCGTCCGCTTCGTCGTCATGGCGACGACCGAGCGCACGACCGATGTCCCCGAGCACGCCGACCTCGTCCCGAAGGAGTACTGGGACCGGCGAGCTCGCGGGCTCGGTGCCACGGCCGCGCGTCCTGCGGTGAGCTGCGGGGAGGAGAACCTGCTCGATCTCGAGGGTGACCCGTACGCGGCCGAGAACATCCTCGTGCACGAGCTCTCGCACGCGATCCACGAGATGGCCCTCGCCGATCTCGACCCGAGCTTCGACATGCGACTGCAGCAGGCCTACGAAGCAGCCCGCGTGGCCGGCCGCTGGTCGCGAACCTACGCGATGGAGAACCATCGCGAGTATTGGGCCGAGGGCGCGCAGTCCTGGTTCGACACGAATCGGCGGAACGACGACGTGCACGGCCCCATCGCGACCCGCGCCGATCTCATCCACTACGATCCTCCGCTCGCCGCCCTCCTAGCGGAGGTCTTCGGCAACGAGCCGTGGCGCTACCGCAAGCCGCGTGATCGCGACGCCGCGGAGACCCGCCACCTCGCAGGCTTCGATCGCGCGCGCGCCCCGCGCTTCGATTGGGCGACAACGAGCCCGGCGCTCCCTCCCAACGCGGACCTGCCCACCGTCGCCCTCGAGCGCGGCCCGATCTCGCGCTCCCCGAGCAGCACGGTCGCGACCCATCTGGAGGTGCAGAACCACCGGCGCTCGAGCGTCATCGTCGAGTGGATCGACTTCGAAGGCCGCCCCGTGCTCTACGCCACCGTCGGCCCCGGAGAACGGCACGGCTTGTCGACCTACGTGGGCCACGCCTGGCGCATCAGCGAGGGCACGAACGTCCTCGGCTTCGTCGCGGCCCCCGCCAGCGCGTCGCGAGTCGACGTTCGTTGAATGGCTCGGGTGCTGGTCGGAGGCGAGAGGGGCGTGCGCGGCGGGGAGGGCCGCCGACGCGAGAGCGCCCGCGGCCCAATTGACGCCCGGTCTGAGCCCGACGTCGGGTCAGAACTCGTAGGCGAGCTCGAGCAGTCCGGGCTCGCCGGCATTGCCCGGTGTGTTGCCGCCTTGCCCGCCCACGCCGGCAGCCCCTCCGAGTGAGGCGCTGCTCGCGATCGTGATGTTGGCCAGGCTGATGTCGGGCGTCGCGCCGACGTAGGCAACACCGATTGAGGGACCGCCCGAGCCACCGCCGCCGGGGCCGCCGTTCCCGCCGGGGCCTCCCGATCCACCACTGCATGCAGTGCCGCCCCCTGGAGCACCGAGCCCACCGGAGCCGCCGAACTGCCCGTCCCCTCCGGCGCCGCCCGCGCCGCCCGGACCGCTCGTGAGAAAGACGTCGGTCAGGGTGAGCACGGAGCTGATCGAGAGAAGCGCGATGCTGGCGCCTCCGGCACCACCGCCGCCGCCGCCGAAGCCGCCGCAGCCGCCGGCGCCGCCACTGCCGCCGCTGGGGCCACCAATTCCGACGGCGCAGCCGTTCGACCCGTTGCCCTTTCGGCCGCCGCCACCGCCACCGCCTTCGCCGGGCTGGCCGTCAGCTCCGGGGCCGCCGCCCTTTCCCGCGTAGCCTGAAGCAGAAATGGCGCCGCTTGCGGCAAACCCGCCGTCTCCGGCGCCCCCGCTCTCGCCATTCAGGCCGAACCCGCCGTAACCGGAATTGTTGTTGCAGCTCCACGCGCCTGTGGCTGGCTCGCCGTATCCGCCCTCTCCGAAAGTGGGCCCCAGGTCGGGAAATCCGTCGGATCCAGGGCCTCCTACGTTCGTCAGTCCTTGTCCACCCGAACCTCCGATTACAAGGGTGCTATCAGGGCATTGATACACCTTCTCCAAGCCCTCTGACCCACCGCATCCCCCACCTGGGTTCCCATCGAAAGCTGTCGGGTCGTCCTGCCGCCCCGGCGCGTAGCCCATCTGGTCCACGCCATCCCCGCCATTGCCGGCTTGCCCCGCGACCATCTCGACGTCGCGGAACGTCGCGGCTGATTCGTTTGCAATGACCGCAATGCTGTTGTGGCCATGCAGCGTCATCGGATCGAAGCCGAGGTTGTTCTGCGCCACGATCCTGAAGCCCTGCACGTAGATGGCGTTCCCATTGTCGAGCGTAAGAGGAACCGCTGCGCTGTTCTCGGTCCACTCGGTCTTCGTCGTGGATGCCTGCCACGTGTCGCAGGTGACGCCGCCAATCAGCGTCTCGTCCTCGTCGAGCACGATCGCCTCGTTCACCGGCTCCGTGCCGGCGCATACGAAGACCCTCTGCGAAGGCGTTTGCAGCTTCGCCTGCTCCAGCGCCTGGGCAATCGAGTTGAACGGATTGCTCTGCGACCCGTCGCCGCCGCCGGCTGCGGTGGGGTCCACGAAGAGGCCGCAGCTCGCATCGATCGATTGCCCACCCATCAGCTCGAGCGGATCGCAGACCACCGGCAGCCCCGTCGTGCTGCTCGTCGTGCCCCCTCCTTGGCCCGACGTGCTCGCTCCCGTGGTCGAGCTCGATGTCGAGCCGCCGCTCGCGCCTTCACCGCCGGTTCCGCCATCGTCGCCGCACGCGGCGACGGAGAACGTGCCCACCAGGGCAAGTGAGGTCAGCGCAACGATGCGACGAGAGTTCCCCTTCATGGCGACGCATCCTAGTGCACGCCTTCCTCGACCGGCAATGGAATCGGACAGTCCGATGACCCGTTCGCCTTTCGTTTCCAGGAGAAGTCGAGCCCGGTTCGCTCGTCCAACCCGCCAGCGCGCCCGCGATGGACCAAAAGCCCGCCACGCGACTTACGTGGCGGGACCTTCGTCCATGGTTCTGTCCATTTTCAACCTCGCGAGGTGTGGTCGACACCGTCGCCGACGAGAGATCGCGCACTTACGCGGTCCATCGTGGAGTCGATGGACAGAAGTAAGGACAGAACCCCCTCTCACGCAGCTTGCGTGGCGGGGGTTCTGTCCGCGCGTCTGCTCAATACGCGTGCGTCTGCTCGACGAGGCCGGCGTCGCCGTTGTTGCCGCCGCTGCCGCCGATGCCGCCCTGCGCCGCGCTGCCGGCCGTGGTGATGGTGGTCGAGCCGAGGTCGGGCATCGTGCCGGTGTAGGCGATGCCGAGCGAGGGACCGCCCGCGCCCCCGCCACCGGGGCCGCCGTTGCCGCCTGCGCCGCCGTTGCCGCCCGTGCAGGCCGCATTCAGCCCACTGCCGCCTCCGGCGGCGCCGAATCCGCCGCTTCCGGAAGCCTGCCCATCACCACCGTCCCCCCCATCCCCGCCCGCGCCGGCGCTGAGCGAGACGTTTGTGAGCGTGAGCACCGCGTTCATCATGAGCAGGGCGATGCTCGCGCCGCCCGCGCCCCCGCCGCCACCGGCGAGGCCACCGCAGCCGCCTGCGCCGCCGCTTCCGCCGTTGGGGCCTGCGACCCCGACAGCGCAGCCATTGGAGCCGTTCCCCTTGAAGCCACCGCCGCCACCACCGCCTTCGCCGGGCTGGCCGTTGGTACCGGCACCGCCATTGTTGCCGGCGTAACCCGCGGCCGAGACGCTGCCGCTGGCTGCGACGCCGCCTGGACCGGAATTGCCGGAAGCGCCGCTCAACCCGGGAGTTCCGTTGCCGGAGTTACCGACGCAGTCCCAGGCGCCCATCGAGGGTTGTCCGAAGCCGCCCCTCCCTGTGGTGGCGCCGTAATCGGGCTGGCCGTCGAACCCCGCCCCACCCGCATTCTGGGCACCCGGCCCGCCCGCACCCCCAGTTGTGGTTGCCCCCCCCGGACACGTATAGTCCTGATCAGCTCCCGGTGTCCCCCCACACCCGCCACCCGGGTTCCCATTAAAATCCGCCGGAAAATCATCCCGCCCCGGCGCCTGCCCCGTCTGATCCATCCCGTCGCCACCATTGCCTGCGGCGCCGGCGATGATCTCCACCTCTTTGAAGGTCGCCATGCCGCCGTTGACGATGACGCCGATGCTGCTGTTTCCCTGCAGGGTGGCGCCGTCGAACCCCAGGTTCGCCTGGGCGGTGATCTTGAAGCCCTGCACGTGGGCGTTGTCGGTTCCCTGCAAGGTGAGGGGCACGGCGCCGCTCATCTCGGTCCATTCGGTCTTTCCGCCCGAGGCTTGCCAGGTCATGCAATCGACGCCGCCGACGAGGTACTCCTTGTCGTCGAGGAGGATGGCCTCGTTGACGGGCTGGGTGGCGGCGCAGACGTAGACGTTGCGCGTGGGGATCTGCATCTCCGCCTCGGCGATGGCGTCCGCCAGGGAGTTGAACGGATTGTTCTGGGTGCCGTCTCCGCCGTCGGGCGCCATGACGTCGACGAAGACGCCGCAGCCCGGATCGATGGACTGGGAGCCGACGAGCTCGAGCGGGTCGCACGAGGGAGGCACGTCCATCCTGGTGCTGGTGGAGCTGTCACCGCCGGCGCCGCCCTGTCCGGTCGTGCTCGAAGTCGTTGACGACGTGGTGGAGCCGCCGCTCGCGCCTTGTCCTCCCGTGCCGGCGTCGTCACCACACGCGGCAACGGAGAGAGCACCGAGCAGACCCAGCGACGTGAGCGCGACGAAGCGAGCGTTCCCCTTCATGACGGGAGCATCCTACGGCAGGTGCGCGGGGAAGGGGCGGGGGATGAGCCCGCGCCTGCGTGAGCGAGCGACTCGCGACCAGCGCGCCCGCGACTGGCGACCAGCGCGCCCGCGATGGACCAAAAGCCCGCACGCGACTTACGTGGCGGGACCTTCGTCCATGGTTCTGTCCATTTTCAACCTCGCGAGGTGTGGTCGACACCGTCGCCGACGAGAGATCGCGCACTTACGCGGTCCATCGTCGAGTCGATGGACAGAAGTAGGGACAGAACCCGCCTCACGCGGTTTGCGTGGCGGGGGTTCTGTCCGCGCGAGTCCTCAATACGCGTGCGTCTGCTCGACGAGGCCGGCCTCGCCGTTGTTGCCGCCGCTGCCCGCGACGCCACCCGCTGCGGGGGTGCCGGCCGTGGTGATGGTGGTCGAGCCGAGGTCGGGCATCGTGCCGGTGTAGGCGATGCCGAGCGAGGGACCGCCCGCGCCGCCGCCACCGGGGCCGCCCGCGCCGCCGTCGCCCCCGTTTCCACCGTCGCATGCGTTCCCGCCGCCATTGGCGCCGTTTCCGCCCTGGCCGCCGCCCTGTCCATCACCACCGTCCCCCCCATCGCCGCCCGCGCCGGCGCTGAGCGAGACGTTCGTGAGCGTGAGGGCCGCGTTCATCATGAGCAGGGCGATGCTGGCGCCGCCTGCACCGCCGCCACCGCCGGCGAGGCCACCGCAGCCGCCCGCGCCGCCGCTTCCGCCGCTGGGGCCGGTCACGTTGGCCGCGCAACCGTTTTGGCCGTCTCCTCTACGGCCGCCGCCGCCGCCGCCCCCTTCGCCGGGCGCTCCGTTGCCGCCAGCGCCGCCATTGTTTCCAGCATAGCCTGCGGCCGAGACGCTGCCGCTCGCTGCGACCCCACCTGGACCGGCGTTGCCCGAAGAACCGCCTAGTCCCGAGGTGCCGTTGCCGGAGTTGCCGAAGCAATCCCAGGCGCCCATCGAGGGTTGGCCAAAACCGCCCTTGCCGCTTGCTGCGCTTAGCTCGGGAGTTCCGTCAAAGCCAGCGCCGCCGACTGCGAGCTGTCCTGTGCCACCCGCTCCGCCACTCGTTCCGGCTCCGCCCGGGCACGCGTAGACCTGCACCGGCCCTGCCGCCCCCCCACACCCGCCACCCGGGTTCCCATTAAAATCCGCCGGAAAATCATCCCGCCCCGGCGCCTGCCCCGTCTGATCCATCCCATCGCCACCATTGCCTGCGGCGCCGGCGATGAGCTCCACCTCTTTGAAGGTCGCCATGCCGCCGTTGACGATGACGCCGATGCTGCTGTTTCCCTGCAGGGTGGCGCCGTCGAACCCCAGGTTCGCCTGGGCGGTGATCTTGAAGCCCTGCACGTG